>Ga0315913_1003046_pt1 | contig 19992 bp, 15 predicted proteins | sample MpolsnodulesMG_FD_207736 | JGI IMG/M metagenome (GOLD analysis project Ga0315913, IMG submission 207736) | Medicago polymorpha root nodule microbial communities from Los Angeles, California, United States - small nodules | ecosystem: Host-associated > Plants > Roots > Nodule | place: USA... | reverse complement strand
ATATTGAATTTAGGAAGTATTAAATGTTAGTTGCCTTTATTGACTTTTTATTTTCACATTCAAGGCAAAAAATTACTAATGTTTTTTGTTTATAAAAAACTATTGTTGAATAAAATACTACTCCCTCTATCCCAAATTATATGACGTTTTGGACATTTCACACGTATTAAGAAATGTAATTATTTTTGTGTGGAAAAAGATATTATGAGTTGCTTTACAAAATTGTCCTTAATAAATTATATGGAAAAGATAAATAAATGAAAGAAGAGAGAGTAATAAATACTCAAGGATATAATAGAAAAAGTAACGTTAATATTTTATTGATAATGTAAAACGACATATAATTTGAGTCAATTTTTTTCCAAAGCAACATATAATTTGGGCGAAGGAAATACTGCTTTTTGTTTATAAAAAAAAACAGAAGAAGTGCATCCTTAACGTTACATAAAAGTTATTTTGACAAGCTTTACAATATCGTATTTTTATACGATTGTCAATTTAATAATTTTTTCTCTTTCTTTCTTATGGCTTGTTTGGATGTGCGGTGGAACAAGTTTTATCGCGTCCCAAATCAAAAATTGCCATGATTTGGAAAAGCTATTATATGTAGCTTCACTGCAAACGTAAGTTCCTGCCGTAATTTTGGTTGGATGTAAAAATGGCACCGCACAATCAAACATAAGCTTAATCACATTAACACCTACTTTAGATATGTTTTTCTACAATGTCCCAAAAGTTGTTACATTTTGGTTGTTCAAATATCACCCTTCTAAAGTTGACATAATTTTTTATCTTTTATTTGATATATCAATGATATCTTTCACACGTAACTCAAAAGATTAATTATTTGAGGTAACTGAGATCCATTTAAGAAATTATCTTTTTTAACAAATATTTTTTTCCATACTAATCGGTTTATTAAATAATTCTAGTTTTCCTTTGTCCTTTTTATAGGATCTTGTATTAAAAAGCACCCGTATTAAAAAAAATTGTCGAAGTACTAAATTTATCTAAAATGTGTATGACTATTAAATGTTAATATCGTTTTAATTAAGAATTTTAATAAAATTTTTTATTTAAGAAATAATGTACTCCCTCCGCTTCTAATTGTAAGCAAAATTGACTTTTTAGATTCATTCAATTAATGATGTATATGATTCATATTATGGACCATATACAAATCTAAAAAATTAATTTCGTTTATAATTAGAAATGGGGTGTATTCAATTATTTTCTACATTGGAGCTTTCATTTTTATTTTTTTTTATAAAACTCATCATTTATTTTCTCCTTCAAATTTTTAACAGGTGTCCTAACATTATAAACAAATGGAGTATTAAGGATGATAGACCCTGTAAGTTTTTCACCCCTAGAATATGCTAAATACAAGGATTGACTGATCTTTGTTAATGACTCTGCTCTCAAACGGACCAACCAAACTAATGAATTCTCAATCCTCACGTGCGGGGTGATTCCTTCTAGCCTTTGACAATTCATACTCCACAACATGCATTGATACCCGTGATTGACCCATCTTCCTAATACTTTTACATTCATGTGGTATTTTTTAATCAACCGACGATAGTCATTAAGTACTTACCTACTCCATCATGATATTTAAGTGCATATTCGAAATATGTTGGGTTTGATCCCATTTGCAATGTTTTTTTTATAGCACTAATTGGCAGTGTGTTTTTGTTGAAATAAAATGCTAACAAATGTCATAAAAAATATATCCAATGAAGATATTTAAATGAGTTTTATTAAAGGATGAACTCATTTCTTAATTTTTCTCTCCATAGGAGAAATTTCATGTATGAGTAGCATAAAAATTGTAAAAATAGCTTAAATAACATACAATATCATCATTAATATTTGATCGCATAATATGATATCTTATCATCCCTTATAAAAAAATTGATATCTCATCATTCATATGAGGTGCCTTAATTTTTACCATTGGAGCAAAATTTGATGATTGAGTTGCATTAGTGACATAACATTGCATGATTAATTTATTAGTATTAGTGTACAAAACTCAAAATAGGATCTTTAAAATGATTCTATTGAAGATGCCCTAAAGCATTGTTTAAGAAACTAAAAAAGATAACTTTTGTATAAAGGTGATGTAATTATTAATTTGACGGGTCTTTGACTTTGGTGTTGTATGCAGAGAACAGATGACTCCTCATATCATTGTATATTGAGCAAATGACTCACTTCAAAGAGTGTCGTTGTATGCAAAGAGCAAAACATTGCATTGATTGTGCACTTTTTAACAACAATTCCATCATGGGTTCTCATGGGTGGCCCTAAGCATTGGCGGGATGACACCAACTTTTTAGGGTCACCAATTTTTTTTAGTAGTTAGTATAGTGCGCGCGCGCGTATAACTCACTTTTACTAATTTTATTAAAAATATATTTTAAGAGAATCTTGATTACAAATGAATCATCTACAACAAAAAAGTCAATAAAAAAGATATTCTAATAATTAAAATGATACAACTTTATTAGTTTGCATAGGACACAAAATCTTACATGACCGACCTTCTAGGTTATGCCTTACATTTCAATGATTCTATGGGGATTATTGTGGATATGCAAACCACGCATTCTATAACATCTCTTCTACATAGGTAGAAGCCTTAGACCGAAATTTTTTCATTTCTGCCCTAGTTTTTGCCAAAAATTCCAAAACTGCCATACTTTTTAAAAAAATTGCAGAAATACCCTACTTTTTCTGACTTTCTGGTGCCCCTCCACTTGGAGTTGCAGGGTACCTTAAAAATTGACGAAATTTTGTCCTTATTATACCCCGCAACTTGGACTTGCGGGGTATTTTTTTTTCGAAAATTTTAAATACCCCTCTACTTGTAGTTGCGGGGTATTTTTGTATTTTTTTTTTAAATTTTAAATACCCCTCTACTTGGAGTTGCGGGGTATAATAAGGACAAAATTTGTGCATTGGTTTCCGTTTTTGCATGCATAATATATATAAAAAATAATTAAAATAATTTATTTTTAATAATTTAGACATTAATAAAAAAAGTAATTATAATAATAGTGATAATATTTATAAAATTAAAAACATACCAAATACAATAAATATGAAATAAAGACTAGATTGCTACTGATGTGTAATATTAATGCAATCTCTGCGAGAATGATCGGGCATCCTAGACACGTCGCATCTTCTCTCAGTTTCCACATCGTCCATCTCGGTCCTAATGCGAGTAATTGGTGGACGACCTTTCTTTGCCCTACGCATGGACTTGTTGGGAACCACCTTTAGTCCTTCATAATCAGGCCAATATGTCTGATGGTGAACCACATTGAAGTGGATGTTGTATACGGCGTATACACACTCATTCGTGAACTTTTTATCGACAAAAGTCTTGTAGTCGTGACAAAAGCTAGAACATGCGGCAATGGCATGTGAGCATGGTAGGTGTAGCGCTTTGAACCGTCCACAGTCACACCATTTATTTTGCAGGTCCACCTTGTATTCTCCCTTTGGTAATCCTTCTTTATGGTCGATGGTTTCACAGACGGAGAAGGTATACCGATCTCGGTCAACCTGAGTGACCTGATGACTGTTGGATTTAATCACCTCAGCCCTTAGAAATTTCATGATGTTTTCTGAGAATGGCTCCCCAGAATTTACCCTTGCCACTGCCTCATGTCCTCTTTTAGCAAACAAGGCCGCCAACCTGTAATAGGATGCTTTCACAATAGCTGTGATCGGGAGTCCTCGAATACCCTTATACACGTTGTATTTGGTATGTTTTTAATTTTATAAATATTGTCACTATTATTATAATTACTTTTTTATTAATGCCTAAATTATTAAAAATAAATTATTTTAATTATTTTTTTTATATATTATGCATGCAAAAATGGAAACCAATGCACAAATTTTGTCCTTATTATATCCCGCAACTCCAAGTAGAGGGGTATTTAAAATTAAAAAAAAACGAAAATACCCCGCAACTCCAAGTAGAGGGGTATTTAAAATTTTTGAAAAAAATAGAAAAATACCCCACAAGTCCAAGTTGCGGGGTATAATAAGGACAAAATTTCGTCACTTTTAAGGGTACCCCGCAACTCCAAGTGGAGGGGTACCAGAAAGTCAGAAAAAGTAGGGTATTTTTGCAATTTTTTGAAAAATAAGCATGCAATCTCTTATCTTTATGTCGATTGTAAAATTGTAATTGATGTTGTTAATTCAATCCGGTGTACCTCATAATGAAATTGGGGATATTATTACTAGATATAGAGATTTATTTTAGTTGTGAGTTTTGTTAGGACACAAACAAACAAGATTATTTATAATATATAGCTAGTGCTTTCTTATTTTATCTCAACTCTAACATATTTTATGATGTAATTTTTTATTTAGACTAATGCTAACTTGTATCCTAAAAGGCATATGTTAAGGAACTCATTATAAAATTATACGTATTAAAAATCGTACATTCAAGTTTTTAAAATTGATATATTATATTTTACAATGCAAAATTGTTTTTTTTATGCTGTTTAACATGTAGCATGCCCTTTTTATTTATATTCGTTAATTACTAATGAAATGAAATAGTTTTATCTTTGTTTAAAAAATAAATTTTATGAGTTTTGTTGTTTCATTATGGTAACGAAGTCCAACAGCACATGTTAAACAAATAACCCGACCCAAGTAAAATGTACGTTATCTTTTTGCTAGTTTGAAATAGTAGATGAATTCTCAACAACCAAAAATACTAGATTTAACCACTGATTAAAGAATAAAAGAACAATGAATGATGATAAAAAGAGGAGACTGGATTGACACGTTATTTAATTGCACTTGTAAAAGTCAAACTGATAATTACAGTGTGTAATCTCTGAACCTGACACATTGTCATTGTTCGTGGAAAAAAGTTAACGGTCTATGTTCGTTCTCTTTTTTGGCAGATTATCTTTAATTAATTAGATTAATTAATTAACTACTGGCGTATCAGAACCAGATAATCATCGGGGCAAAGATAGTGCCAAGAATTAGAAATAAAAGCAGTATGATATGATCTCTTTCGTGTCTTTCCCTGGCACACAGATATATACAGAGAAAGCCAAAAGCAAAAAAGTAATTAAAGTGATATAAGTACTTGATCAAATAATAATATAGTAATAGTAATAAATATATAATCTCAGTCATGCACTTAAACATTATTCTAAATATTGTTAATTACACTTATCTTGTATGCGTGACAAGTATGTAGGTTGTACAACTCTTTTTTATTTTTTATTTCCTTTTATTTTTTTGTCGTTAATTACTTCTGTTTCTATGAGCAGTTATCACCCTCCCCAGTAAGGGACAGGCATTGGTGACCAAGGAAGGACCACTATTCATTATCGTTATTATGTTAATGTAATTTAGTTATAGTTTCACCGGAAGAAACTAAATGGATGTTGGAAAAAAGAGTTACGATACATGTATAGACACTCTTAGGTGATAATACATTCTTTGACACCCACACAAAAATTTGACACGTGGCTACGTGGACTTTGACAAGCACACTTTATCTTTCCTCTCCTCTTCTCTTCTCTCTTCCTAGTGCATGGGATATACAAAGATGTATGAGAATAAAAGCCTATGTAACATTTTCCGACAAAAAGATATATACAGCAGTTTAGCGTTTAATTTACATATATTACCCTTATCACTGCTATTACATCACAATGCGTAGGGAAAGACACAACCACCTAGCAACTTTAATTTGCGCTTAGTTATTGATACTCTATGTGGAAATTGAACTCACAATCTCCTTTAATCTCGATTGCTGAACATCTATTTCGGCACATCTTAGAGTTCACCATTGGTCGAGAATTGAAACTAAGAATAGTTTATAAATAACACTCAAGGTATTTAACTCAACAAAACAGCATTTATAAAAGACAAAAACGTAAAAGGCTTACACTCAAAACGGACAAAATACTTTATAAAGTAATAGTTAATTATACTCGACAACGTAAAAATTATTTACAAGGATAACATGAGTTTAATCTATTTAGTTATGGTTATTAACAATTTTTTTAATGCAATAGTAGTTAAAAAAATTAATTAACTGATGATATACTCCTTTTAATAAATAAAAAAGGATAATGAGATTTTGAATTGTATATAGTCTTTAGTTATCACGCACGCTGGAGAGTGAAGATCCCTCTCTCCTTTACTTTAATTTCCCCTCTTTTTCTCTGAGTCAATATACTTTATCTGTTCCCAATCCTTTCCTTTCTTTTCTCTTCTGCATGAGTATGTGTACTTTGATATTGATATTAATGCACGCAGAGACAGAGCCGAATTGTATAGCATAGCATAGCATACTTACTGACAGTGTAAAAGATAACCACCTTTCTCACAACATCCCAATTTAACCCTATTAATTACTAGTATATACTTAATTATCGCGGTCAAAGATTCACCAAACCAGAACCACTATTGCTTGCTTCAGATTTCACAAGATGCTTGAAACGGTTAAATACCTAATCGGATCGGCGGGTCCAAGCGGTTTTGGATCCAAATCCACCGCCGAACAAGTCACTCAAACCTGCGGCGATCTCCGTTCCATCACCGCCATCATAACAGGTGGTACGTCAGGAATCGGAGCGGAAACGGCGCGTGTGTTGGCTAAGAGAGGTGCGAGGGTGATTTTACCGGCGCGTAGCATGAAGAATGCGGAGGAAACAAGAGGAAGAATAGTGACGGAGTGTCCTGAAGCGGAGATTGTAGTTATGGCACTTGATCTCAGTTCTCTCAATTCTGTTACCAATTTCGTTACTCGTTTTCATTCCCTCGGTTTCCCTCTCAATCTCCTCATGTATGTATTTCATGCAATTGTTTTTATCACGTATACTAACATTGTTACACATGCATGTCTTTCATTAGAATTTGAATGATTGATTGTTGACTAGTGTTGTTGCTGTTTACTAGAAACAATGCTGGGAAGTTTGCAGAAGAGCACGCAATCTCTGAGGATGGAGTTGAAATGACCTTTGCCACTAATTATTTAGGTGAGTATTGTAAGATTACAACAAATTAATTTTTATATATTTTTTGTTATTTGATGGGTATATAATTTAATTTAATTAAATTAATATTGTGGTGCAGGTCATTTTCTGATGACAAAAATGTTGATGAAGAAGATGGTTGAAACGGCAAAGGAGACAGGGATACAAGGAAGGATAGTGAACGTGTCGTCCGCAATACACGGTTGGTTTACTGGCGACGTCATCTCCTATTTGGCTCATATATGCCGCAACAAAAGGTGACAAACAACTACTATTATCTTACCAATTTATTTGACCTATTCATTATTACACTTTGAATGAATTTTCGGTAAGCTCAACACTCCTGTGTCTTGGGGATTGGTTGGATTTGGATATGTATTTTTTTATTCTAAAATTAGTTTAAATTTTGAATTAATTTTGCCATATATACCCAACTATCTAAGAATTTACCTTTCGTTAACCTGTAATTTTGCCAAAGCATTAGGCTAGTAATTTACCATGTACTTCGGAGAGATATTTTGGTCTTTCAGCGCACGCTGCTATATCTCAAAAAGCCTTTAATATAAGTAAATATTGCAAAACAGTTTTAAAAATTTAATCCCAGATTTCACGGCAATCATGGTGGTGGTGGTGATGTTATGTGATGTGAGTAAAATACACTATTCGTGAATTTTGTTGTCGCTACATGTAGCATTATTTTTTAGTCTTTGTGTTGTTGCTATAAACATTAAATATTAAAATTAACATTGCAAACATATCTCTAGTTTAAATTAGTAATCTTATCCATTAAATTGATTAAAAAAACATATTTGAGGATTAAGTTGACTATCTTAGAACAGATTATGAGGACTGTAATGACTAATAAAAGAATCATTTATGAAGGTGTTTGTAGTTTCAAATTTCAATGCATTCAAGGATCAATGACATCTAGTTACACTTCCAAGTTTCCGAACAAAAATGTGGTTTTCACGTAATCAAGCCGTACTTGAAATGAAAATGATGTGATATGTTTACCAAACACTACACTACACTACGCTACGCTACATTTGTGTTTCTGTTTACTAATTTGTTGGATTGAAATATGTTTGTGTTGTGTGATGTCCCCAGTGAGTACGACGCCACACGTGCTTATGCTCTTTCCAAACTCGCCAACGTTTTCCACACTAACGAGCTTGCTCGCAGATTCAAGGTAACTAACATGTATAACTTCACTACACTATCTATTCATTCATCTTTTATGGAGTATTTTATTTAATTAACTAACATGCAATATCCATCTCGATCTCATCTACTATAGTATAGTATATGTTATGATCTACATATCCTATCCATATTTAAAAGTGAAATTTGTTTGTTTCCTATGTCAGTAATCAAATGCCCCACGACTTCATTTGCTATAATTTAACCCCCACCTGTTCTTGCTAATTATTACTCCAGTTTATATATATTTTATTTTATTGATGAGCACGTATAAGTAAATAAAATACTAGTAATAATTTGAGGTATTAAATTTGCGCAGGAAATGGATGCCAACGTGACTGTGAACTGCGTTCATCCGGGGGTCGTGAGGACCAGACTCACCAGAGAGCGTGAAGGCTTTCTCACAGGTTGGTAGGAACAATAAGACTCTTGTTTTGGGTCAAAGTTTTGGTTCCTTTTTTATGTCTGCAATGCAGCCGTTAGTTGATTTTGGATTTTGGATTTTTCTTTTTCTATTCTAAAATCAAATGCAGATTTAGTTTTCTTCTTGGCCTCCAAGCTCTTAAAGACCATTCCCCAGGTAAATACACTATAGTAGAACTTGTACTATATACTATATATTCAATGTTCTCTATTTGTGCATGTTCTACGTAAACTTTGCTAGCTTTTACTCACTCACGTCTCATTTAAAAACAGGTTTTCTTTTCCTAGGTTACCTCCACTAAAAAAATTGTAGGTAATTTACCCATCAATTAATCAAAATTATTCACTTGATCAGGAAATTTGTATACAAAGTGGAAGTTAGTTTGTGGGTGCCACTTACATATTTATTTGGCAAATTTTAATTGGTTAATGGATAAATTACCTACAATTCTTCAAATTAAGCTAGTATAAACCTCGCCTTCAAAACATATTTTGAACCATTCTCTTCTCTTAATAATAAAAAAAGTCACACATTAAGATGTACCACTTCTTAAGTTAACTTTTTTTTTATTTTTTTATTTAGCACTTCTTTATTTTACTTGTTACCCTTATTTTATATATGTTCAATAAAAATACATGTATCCATAAGATATTCTTCAAAAGAGAGCAAAGAGTGAGAAGTATTGAATGAATAAAAGTGTATACCTTGAACTTGTGATGACAAGTATATTTTATAGGCATAGAAGTAGAGTCGTTGAACAGTTAATGAGAGGATGAAGGTTGTTACAACGTGTGAGTACATTATTGGATATATGCATTTTTTTTTGGTTTTCATTAAAAGATTCTGTCCATTAATTTGTTGTTGTATTTTTTTTCTTTTGAGCTCTGATTTAATTACCGCAAATAAACTTATATACAGGCAGCTGCAACAACATGTTATGTGGCAACTAACCCAAGGCTCGTCAATGTGTCCGGCAAGTACTTTGCTGACTGCAACGAAGCCTCAACTTCCAAATTGGGATCCAACATAACTGAAGCTTCAAGGTTATGGGCAGTATCCGAATTAATGATTTCTAAGGGTCCAAAAGCTACCTTTGACCTAATTAATCACCTTGAATTTTGAAGTTTATTGGGACAATGCAGAAGAAAAAAAACAACAGAATTTTATGGAAAAGATACATATAAATTTTTTATCTAGATTTTTAATAGAACAATAGAATCAGAGTTAGATGTGGTCAGTTTAGTCTTATGATCTAGGGTACAAGTAATTAAGTACCTATTTCAATGTATAATAACTATATATTTTGATTACTTAATTAGGGCAAACCATGGGAAAGGGTAACAGTCGTTGGTTTTATTTTATTGTTAGAAGTCTAAAATAAATTGCTTTAGATGATGCTAGTTAGATTGAGTGCTATGATTAATACAATGATTATGGAGCCTGAATCATGTTAGCATGAATCTTAGATTATAAGTGAAAGTGCCTGAAAACTCAAGCTGTACTTTTATTGTTAATTAGCCTGCTTATGTGATGTAATTAACTGTACTTTGTATATATATGTATAAAGGGGATATGATACAAAATGTATACCAGAAAGTTCCTTTGGGGTTGTTATAGTTAAATGAACAATATACCTCTTTAAATAAAAATAAAATAAGTGGACAACAAGAACATGGGGTCGGGCTCCTCCTCCATGTGGTGGTTATTATAGGAAGAGTATCTTTCTCATTGTGTTTTTGCATGGGACCTACTAACATGCGCCTCTTAGTATGAGAGAGCGTACATTTATAGAAAGATATATTTTTTTCAAGGGATTTTATTAAAAAGAAAATCAAATCCAATGACTACTCATTGGTCATACTATTGAACAAAGAGAAACGATTCATAGACACCCTTTTTCCTATACCACTTTTGTACACACACCATGTGGCAGGGTATTTTGGTAATTTCGTAAACCTTTTTTGTTTTTTTTTCTCAATCTTTTCACTCTTCCAATCCTCCCCGCAATAGTAAACACACCCTCACCAATCCTCCTCTGCAATAGTGAAACACACCCTCAAACATTCCTCTTCTCTCTCACCACTCTTTTAAGCGACGGTAGTGGGGGTTCAAATCCGGCATATTCTATCTGAGATCTCGCCGGCCATGGTGTCACCGGATTCAGCTTCCTTTCCACTGTCAAGGATTTTTCTTACTCAAACACAACTAGAAAAAAATACAACCCCATTGCCCCTCACAAATAGATCTGTGACGGCGATCGACAGTGGTGTTGGTGGTGGTGGATGAAGGGGAGTGTGGTGAGTCTGAGGCAATGGGGATATGGTATGGTACCACTGCTGATACCGGAATAGTGAACATGGTGGACACGGTGAGAGAGAAAGAGAAAACAAGGAGAGAGAAAGAAAACATGGAGAAAAAACTAACAGTGAGGGTGAAGTTGTTGCTGCCGTCGCCGGTGGAGGAGAGGGATCGACGAGACAAAGGCAAGGCAGAGGAGAAGAAGAGAGAAGTCCTTTTCATAATTTTTTTTTGATAAAGTGATGTCACGTGTCGATTTTCTGTGTGGATGTACAGAGTGTGTATAAAATAGAGTGGTTCATCTATCATCACACATTGAACAAATCAAATCAAGATCATCAAATAAATAAAAATATCATCAAAAATCAAACTTATCAATGATAAAAAAAATTGTTGAATAATGTAGCCTTTCGTTATATTTTTTTAAATAAGGTGTAGAGGGAATATTATAATTTATATAGGGTTGAGACAAAAACACTAGGCCACATATACCAGTAAAAAAGAAGGTGATATATACATTCTTTCTTTTTTTTGGTACAAAAAAAAAATTCATTCTCTAGTAGAATTCGATTCAAACTCTTCCTTCCCTTTCAAGTTACAAATTTATTTTTTCTTTCAAAAAAAAAAGTTACAAAATTTCTTTTTTGAAGTGTTACAAAACCAGACAGGTGCACAATCACTTGCGGGTCATATAGCATTTCATTATCATGAAATAATATTTTATACATATTATTGATTTCGATTTTTTTGAAAGGATATTATTGATTTCGATCGTCATTTAAAGATGTGTGTTCCAAAACAAATAAAATGACTTGCCATTTCTATTACAATTTTTTTTTTTTGAAACATTTCTATAACAAAATCTAACAAGTGCCTTTAGGGGATAAACAAATGAAACATTACATTAAAAATTATGTATTTTACTTTTTAAAATTTTAAAACGAGCTCTTTTTAACATAATTTTGTCTTTAATTTTTTTATTCGTTAATAAGTGTTTTTAGGAGACTTGTACAAAAAAGTTTCTTTTTTGACAAGGCAAAAAAAATAAAATTGATTGCTATGTTATGAACAATAAGTTTATTGTTAAGCAAATAAATTAATTACGACGTCTTGCGAGCGAGTGTAATTTTTTTTTTTATGTGTTCATTTAATTATAAATCATAATTTTTTTTTGATGTGTTCATTTTTTTGGTGTATAAAATATTAATTACGACGTCTTCAGAGTTTGTTGTTCACATCTCCCCTCTGACAGGATTATCTGATCTCGTAGATTCAGACTCTGCGGAAACCTGATTCCGTAGACTTTAGTCCTTTCTTTTTTTGTGTTTTTGTTCTCTTCTTTTGTTTTTGTTAGCTTTGTAACAAAAAAAATTATAAATCATAATTTATATGACTTTTTAAGCAGTTATAGTTAACTTCAAACATTGTTTTGACAAATTATTGTAATATTTTTAAGGAATGTCTAACAATTATAATTGATTGAAATTGTAAGAAATGCATATCGATCATTAATAGATTTATAGGCACTAGCGTTCAACAGACATTTCGTGTCAATTTGTCTGTCTTTTTTACTACGCTATGACATGTAGATTATAAGCAATTTTTATGAATTTTTTTATTTTTATTAAATATGGATGTTTATCACTTTTAAATAGTAATAATCGTGTCACATGTGAGCATAGCTCAGTCGACAATGCATACAAGGGTCAGGGTTCAAACTCTGAATATCTCACTTATTCACCTTAAAAAGTGAATTTTAGCCATTAAGCTACTCCATTTGATAAAAAAATAGTAACAACCGTTCAGAAAAAAATAATAACAAACTATGTTTATATTTTTCCAATAATATAATAAAAATTCTTATCTTTTTCAATAACGTCAATAATATAACATTCTTGAAAACAAATTTGTTTAAGAGTATATCTCAAAAAGATCTCATATTTTGTTTCTCAGAAAAAATACAAAGTAATGTGATTCATGTGGATTTCATCCAAATAATAAGACAAGAGTTAGAAGATATATTGCTTGTGTGCTCTTATTAATTTCTCTTATTTACTTAGTGGGTTATAGCGTCTAAGGGTATGTTTTTACGAAGAATTTTGAAAAGTTTGGAGGAGAATATTTAGATAGTTACGTCAATATTTTCTTATATATTTGAGATTTTAAAAGATTAAAATAATAATATGATAAACGATCATATAATGTTTCAATAACACTGCTTTGTTTTTTCCTAAACGAACACTTGATTTTCTTTTTATATATAAATTTCTTATAAATAAAATAAATCTTCAATTATCTTGAAAATCGTATATCCAAACATAAACCTAGCCCCACCCCACACATATACACCGCTTTTTTAATTTCCAAAAGTAACCTTGCCCGAATTTTAGAATCTGAAATGTATTTTGTCTCTGGATTCTATAATATGGACGTTTATGGAACTAGAATCCAGAAATAACTTGACTAACACAATATTTTTAAAAAAAAATCAACAACTACGCTATTTACCTCCAACAATAAAAATTGAAAACATAAATTAAACACAAACAAGATCATGACGTAGCCAAAATAGTTGCACTATCGCAAGATGACACACTTTATTCATTGGGTTCAACCATACACAAATTGATTTCTTTGAATGTCCTAGGACTAATCAAACTTTCCTAAACAACATGAACAAATCTCACCAAGATAACGCGTAACTCAATCGGTCCCTTGAAACTATATTGACTAAATGTAGAGAACATGGTTCTCACATCGTCGTTATTTTGAAGTTTCATCTTGGTGAACTGAATGCATCCATTTGAGTACAGATTGACAAATGATGTTACTCAACATAGATCACCCTTCTTGTGTCACTATAGTTGAGAAGACCATTCAAATCGTTGTAGTTGAACATATTGCATTTTCCCTTTTTTTGTTGCAAACAACTGTTAGATTAGAGTTAATTTCGAGCGGTAAGGTGTTTTGTGTTGTGAATAAAAATGATAAAAAAAAATAAAATTTGTAGAAGTTTTGTATATTGTAGACCACAAAAACTAACGGTGCGTTGTAAACCACACAAGCGGTCATTGTATTTTATACCACATATAAAAAATTCTTGTGTTTTACACGTTCAGATCCAGATGTGTAATTTACGTATATTACACTTTTTTTTTTTTGAGGGATACACATTTGGATTCTATAACCTAAACCTGTAAAAAAAACATCATTCACCATATTTTAATGTCATTTTATTTGTTTGAATTATATAACCAAATGTGTAAAATACATGTCAAGATTATAGAAGACTAAGTTCTTACAACTATCATAGCATGGCAAATGAAAATTAACAAGCATTTCAAACAATGAAATGATCTAGCTAGCTTTAAACCAAATATTATTAGTATTTATTAGTACTAGTAGGCACTAGAAAGTTAGAATTCTCCAATGTGACACATCATTGGCATCCGATCTAATTCTGATCATCATTATCAGAAACGAAGATTACTGCAGTATTTTCAAGTATGTTATTATTGAATAAAGTAAAGCATATACGAACTTTCAACATAATCTAAAGAAAATAAAATAAAATTAGTGGCACAAAACGATACCGTCCATTGCTTTATGTATAAGTCAAATTTTTTCCATCCACATGTTCAATATCTATCATCTACTTTGTGCAACAAATGTTTCTCTTCTCTTCTGTTATCAAATATCACATGGAAATGATTATGGCACACAAATTTTCTTCAAAGAGAACCCACAAAACATGAATCAGAATGTAAAATAGGTATAACAAAAAGGGAGATAAGATGATTGTTTCTAGAAATCCGTATAACAAAAATTTGTTTGACAAAATGCTATCCTACAATCATCCATCCAATCAGATATTCCTTTTCAGGACACTGCTTCTACACACAAAATTGGTTAATGTTTCTGGTTGGGCCCAAGGTCAACTACTCACATGACATGATGTAGAATATCATTACTAATACTTTGAAAATTAAAAAAAATCTAAAATTATTTTGAAATATCATGGTAGTGTATGTAATATTTTTTTACTGGAGAAATATGTATTAATTAGAAAGCTTCTAAAAGTGTGTCTAGAGTTATCTACTCGAAGACAGTATTTCCTAACCAAAAGAAGATTTCACAAATCATAACAATTTACTACTTGATAATGTGTAATTATAAACTAATTTTGCAAGGAAATTTGGTTTGTTTTCCCTAACCAGCCATAATTAGAATCTTTGACCCTAGTAGACATCCAAAAACTTTCCCACAACTTAGACCCTTTGGACTGTTTTGAGACGAGATTAATCCACAAGTCAGCAGTGGGATATCTAGTTTTTATGCAATAAATTTGATTCTAACTCTTAAGTAAATACTACTACCGAAGAATTCAAGTTTCAGATTCTAGAATGTCTGCAAAAAAAAATTGAAGACCAAAAATTAAATTTTGCATTTATGCAAGCATCAGACAAGTGCAAACAGCTGCATAGTCATTATGCATTTCATGTATCTATAAATTAAAATGAATGAAATCTTCTATATACTATACACAATCAGGAATTACATCTTCACAAGGACTATCAGCAAAACTGAAACTTACATTTTCTTAACTGACAATCCTTAAAAATAAAAGAATCATATAACTGATATCGACTTTCGTATGAGAATAATATTACATGATGGCATCCACGTGTTACCAAACGATGAAGCTTTGTAACTTACTTTTGGATGCTCCAACAACTACCGTGTTTCAAACACGAACGGGTAAGCCGTAATTTTGGTACACTCTTATGAATCCATCAGATCCTGCTGTTACAATTACTTGGCCCCACAAGTGAGAATTAGACATTCCCTTGCAAGCACTTCTCAAGAACCTATACTCTGATTTACATATTGTAGGAGAAACAACAGTTTGACCCGAGTCGAGAAGCGTCTCCTCTGGCCATGTTGCAGAAACCTTTGGCACTAACTCGGAAAGAAATCCGCGACTCATGAAGAAACAATCAGGAGAAGACGAAGATGACCTCTGAATCAACTCTTCTCCGAGTGAAGGAGACAACGGCGTTGACTCAATGCCACACCAAGGTATGGCGACTGTTGCATTGTGGGATAGAAAACTCTCAGAAGACATAATCTTCTTTGCTTTGGAAGTATTCCTATCCTGGCCAGTGTGATTCCAGATACAAACATTTGAACCTTCACTAAGTGAAACGATATGTTTCCCGTCAGAGGTGAAGGAAGCATGCATCTGACCCGCACTTCTCAGACCTGAAGGCAAAAAAAGAAGAGGTATAATGACTTACTACCAAAATGAACATAATTGTACAACAAATGAAAATAACGAGGGAAATCAGTTCTCAAAGCACAAAAAAAGGGAAAATCCCATGCATGTCCAATATCATGTCCTCGTTGCAGGAATTTAAAATACACATAAGAACGCATCAGATATGCCAGACATTCTGCCTACATTGCGATAGCTTCCTTAATTGAGGCAAATTTGGGATGCTTTCATAATCACAACAGCCTCTTCATTGTGTTGAATGTAAGGGGGTGGGTTTACTCCCACATCACTTAGAGATACGGCCTTTGCAATGCTTATAAAGCTTGGACAATCCTCACCTTATAAGTTTATTTTGTAGAGTTGAGTCAGACCTATTCTAAAATGGTATCAAAGCAATCCCTGGCCTTAATTGCTGACCAATCCTAGCCGCCGTAATTGCGGAAAATTCGGGATACATTCATAGCAGCCTCTAGCACCTTCGTTGTGTTGGGTGTAAGGGGGTGGTTCTAGTCCCACATCGCCTAGACATGACCTTTGTAGTGCTTATATCTTGCAAACCGGTTTTAAGCTCAAATTATAAGATGCCACAGAAGAAGAACTAGGCACAGGTGGGATGCATTTTAGAATATTCTCATATAAGGAAAGCATATATGAAGAGCGTACCCTTGAATTTGTAGATGACATCAATTCCAGAGAGTATACAGACATGTGAATCGGCAGAAGCAACCAATAATTTGGTCGGATCACTGGGCGAAAACTGAAGAAATAATCATACAAGATTAATACCCACTTGTCAATAATTTTATATAGGAAGAGAAAGGAAGGTAATAAACTGCAGAACAAGGTGGTGTGACAGAAATAACCAACCTGAAAGCCAGTGATCCTTTTCCCCGATGTCTTCTTTTTGCCTTGTAACGAAAATTCGGCATCCATTTTCATATGATTATCTAAACAAGTGAAGGTAAAAGAATAAAACCATCATTAGAAACTAGTAACTGCTACTTATAATCATTTTTGGTATCGAAAATTTGAATCTAGAAACTCTTTCATGTCACAAGTATAAGAAAATATCAAAATAAAAAACAGCGATCCATTATTTGAACATATACACATCTAACACTCAGTTGTGTTGTGTGTGTGTTACAAAGGAAGATACAAAATCCTCACACTATATGCTCAAATTAAACTGCTAAATTTTTACTACATATATCCTGTACAAAATTTTCAATAATCGCACATAGAGTATTATATGCCTGTTTTGACTGGCTTACATGGGTCTATCTACTGACATAATCACATGTGAAACTATTTGGGAGAGTTTATGAAAATAGCGTATGACATGTCTACAAACTGTTTTCAGCTTATGTCCATAAACTCTTCATGATATCTTATGAGAACAGTTTATAGCTCATATGAAAACAGTTTGACTTTACTTTATATTTTGTTATAGAAACAGCTTAAGTTATAAGCGCTTTTTTAAGCTGTTTATCCAAACAGGGTCTATATTCCACTCATTGTATGCAGGCTTCGAAATTGTAACACAATTCCAAACATCTACAGAGTTAAATGTGTGTTTACCTAGGATATTATAGAAACGGCAATTGCCCGCCATGGTACCCACAATTGTGCCCTGCAAGAATGAGTAAAATTTCAGGAACAAAACAAAAAAGACACTTTCCTGCCACAATGTTCTTACAGTTAAACGTCTAACGAAACAGACCTTTCCATTAGGGCAGAAGCATACAGCTGTGACTATCTCTCTGATATCAATGTAATCAACAACACGACAGCGAACAACTTCCCAGATGCGCACCTTCCCATCAATTGAACCACTGATGAAAAAATTATCATTGACGGGATTGAAATTCACACATGTTACTGCATCAAAGGAAAATCCAAACAAAGTGTTATTTAGCAGCAAACAAAAAAACATGATATTATGGTGAGAAAAATATAGGGAAATACAGTTATTGTGGGAGAAAACCAATATTATCAAAATCATTCGACACACTTAAAAATCAAGGTAAAACTGACGCACCATAATTATTGTGAGAGAAAACTCGAAGACATTTGCTAATCCCTACTTGCCATAGGCGCACAGTCTTATCAATGGAGGATGACAGTAGAAACTGCAACAAACGAAAGAATGCAAACAGTGAGTTCCATTTGTATAAAACTAAAAAATGATAAGCGAATTTGAAGATGGTGTAAGACAAATAAAATTAGCTTGCTTCTGTAGGAAACTAACCCCTGATTTAGACCATGCAAGGTCTAAAATGTCATCACTATGCCCCTGGAATTCATGCAAGGTTTCACCAATATACGGAAGGTCTTTGGTGGATAATTACACAAGTTGAAGCAGATGATTTCCTCAACTTCTCTGTTTTAACTAATTTATCTTTATCTACATCAAGGGCAGCCACACAACCAGTAAACTGATTCATTTTGAAATATATATTTGATGGATCATTGTCCAGAATGTTCAATTCATTTGATCTTTCATTCTCAACCACCTGCCAGACACGAACAATGTCGTCTTCACCACCACTAGCCAAATATTTTCCATCAAGACTAAACTTTATCGTCAAAATAACGCCTTTGTGTGCTTTAAACTCCTGTTCAGTGTAAAGAGACGAAAGCTACTTAACTTGCTTCTTACGCGGATGAACACAAACTATGTATCCTAGAATCGAAGTCTTTGTTGCGGCAAGTTTCATCAAACCCTTGATTATGATAAAAACAAGCAATAGAATCCAGTTTGCTTAACCAACCTTTCTTCATCTTCTTTTTAGCAACACTCAGCAATCTAGTACTTTCAGCATCTCTCTGCAAATGTCGGCGAACAAACGACGACGGCCCAATATTTTTATGAAACTCTTCGAAACTAATCAACTGGTTCGAACCCAGAACACGCAGAGTATCAAGTTTTCCCTCCTGATCCAATTTATCTACAACATATTCTGTTCCATCATCCAAATTCTTTATCATACATGTTAAATTCTCGGTATCACCATCACGATTTTCTAACAAACTAGAAGCAACTGAGGATATGTGATGTCTACAGAAGTGTATGGTTACAATAAGTTGAATCTCATCCAGACATTTTACACTTTCTGGAAGTGCAAGTGAATAGCTGTCAATATAATGATATATTATATGAAACAGTTTCAGGCCTGTGCTTTTAAGACCTCTCATAAAAGTTTTTATTAATCTGCAGATCTATCACAAATCAACAGGTAACAATATTCTGAAGAATTTTCCAATTGCATATATTAGAAAGCACTAAATGAAATTCAAAAGATGTAGAATATGATAGCAACAGCAAATATTCCATCAGTAAACAAGTTATTAATTATCTGGTCTAAAAAACTTTAGGCATAAACAACATAAACATTCTCAGGAACACCAATCTCGAGCATTCTGGAACATGCGCAACCAAGGACTAGGCCCCTTCTTATCAACATTCCACAGCTTTGGATACCATGGAAACTGCCACATTAAGAAGCAACGCTCTGGATGAGGCATCATTGCAAGATGTCTTCCATCGGGAGAACAAATAGCTGCTACTCCTAGAGGAGAGCCATTCACATTGAAAGGATATGTCTCTGTTGGATTACCAGCATCATCACAATATCTTACAGGAGCTAAATCTGAATGAACAACATGTTCCAACACACCTTCGTCCGGGAAATAAGCTCTTCCCTCACCATGAGCAGTCCATATCCCCATTGTACTACCAGCCATGCCTTTGA
>Ga0315913_1003044_pt1 | contig 19997 bp, 14 predicted proteins | sample MpolsnodulesMG_FD_207736 | JGI IMG/M metagenome (GOLD analysis project Ga0315913, IMG submission 207736) | Medicago polymorpha root nodule microbial communities from Los Angeles, California, United States - small nodules | ecosystem: Host-associated > Plants > Roots > Nodule | place: USA... | reverse complement strand
AAATATTATAATAGGTTGTGTTATGTGTTTAAAACACATAACAGGTTCAGAAGCTGAAGCTTCTGCCATTTATGGACTTCAGGGCGTATCGGCAGTTAACTGCCAAGGAAAAAGGGATCCGGCGGCAGTTAACTGCCGATGAAACTGAATATGGCGGCAGTTAACTGCCGAGGGGTATTACTTTCTTTTATTTGTGTGTTTCAACCTTCTTATATGTGTAAGCAACAATTTTCTCATACAAAAGGGCCCTGTTAAAAAGGTTTAGTTTATTCTCATCCGTGGCTCTGGCACCAAACTCATCACAATTACCAAGTCAAAATATCTGAATTAAAATCTTCATCGCCTAATGACGGGTAGCATTTGGATGATATTGATGACATTGGTCAACCACAATGTTACAAGTGATTTTTTTTATTTCTTTTTCACAAGTTTTTTTGTTTATTTACACTTGTGATATTGTGGTTGGTCAATATCATCAATGTCACCAACCATAATGTCATCCAAGTGATATCTCTTAATGACACCGAAAAATGACAAAAATCCTGCCAGTCTCGGAAAATAATGAAAGTTTTGTGTGAAAATGAAACATAAAAAGACAAAATAAATAAACTTGAGTAAGTGTTTTCTAATGTGTCCATCCATTCTCATGTAACATGTAAAATGTGACATAGGAAACAAGAAAAATCATGGAAAGTTTGGAGAAGTTTAAAATTGCTATAAAAACTTATGTCATGAGAATAAGAATGAAGAAAATGAGAATGTTTTTTTTTTCTTTCTTAGATGAAATGGTAATCCATTGAAATTAAACTCACACACAACTGTGAGGTTTCGGGTTCGAACCCAGATCACAACGTCTGGCCTTGCAATTTCGACATTTACCGGTTGAGCTAAGACTTCTAAACGAAAATGAGAATGTTTTAGCTAGCTAGATAATTAAAAATGAAATAAAATTATCTCAGGGCAACAAATTAAGAAGAAATTAAGCTGATAGAAATTGCAATAAAATTGACTAGATATCCTTTTATTATTCTTAAATCATTTTGAAGATCAATTAATCTAAAATACACAACTAGCAATGCTGGCATGAGAACGAATCACCTCGCTTACCGGAAATTACTAGCGATTTTGGCTTCATAGTTTTTAAACATGTAGAAATTACAAATACATCATTAAACATCTCTTTAGCACATCATCAAACATCTCTTTAATTAGTCATTTTAGTCGTCAAGCATATCTTGTTAGTCATTTTGATCCTAAAATTAGTTTTTAGATTGTCAAAGTTAGTCTATAAAATTATAAACATCAAGACACCTGGGATGCACTTGCAATTTTAACACATTATGAGACTATAATTACAGTGTCTCACATATTCATTATTCGTTTGATCTACTAAAAAATAAGAGATATGACAACTTTATTTGTGCAATATTTAATTGTAAAATTGTTCTTGAGACATGACAAACTTGGGAGCAAGAATATCACAAAAACTGAAATTTTCGTCTCTCACTAAACTATATCTTAATTTTTATCTAAGTATTGTGTAAAATATAAAAATAGCATTTGGTACAAGTTGTATAGTATTAAGATAAGATATTATGTGGAGAATGAAAAGCTCTGATATCAGAACTTTTCATGACATTTTAATGTATATTTGTACCCTTATTTTAACTGAAAAAATTGTGTCTTTTATACTTAATATATGTATGTATTACGATAAAAATACATACACATTAACACAGAAACATAGATATAAATAAATTCTCCTTTTTGTACCAAAAAAAAATAAAAAAAATAAATTCTCCTTTAATTGCATCAAGCATCTCCCCAAAAAATGTCCATTTCACCCTCTTTTTCAGGCACACCCAAAGCCTTCCAAACAGCAGAAGAACCATCAACAATATTGTTTCCACACTTACACTCATCAACAACCATGGCATTCACGCTTCTACCATTACCAAAAATAGTAATTTCTTTGAAACACCTCTCTTTATGGTTGAAATACACAGTTGATAATGCTACAATAAGTGTGTCATCGGAGTGAAATTTGTTGTCACATTCTGATGCTGCTCCTCCATCTCCACCTTTTTCAAAGCTGTTCAATGTTAAGGTTGCTTTATTGAGTTGTCCTAATGCTACTTCAATGCTTAGGCAAAAAGTTGATACAAGAATTAGAAGAAAGATTATGGTTTGATTGGAATTTGAACTAAATTTGACACCCTTCATTTTATTTTTATTTTCCTTTTTCAATGATGGTGTGAAGTAGAGTTTAGCCATCAGGGTATTTATAGAGTTATCAAGTTTAAAAGACAAAATTCTTGTTTCAAATAATTTAGACACTTAATTTAATAAGTTCGTTTTTCATCAAGTCTAATGGCTAGCTTGATTTGGTGGAACTTATGAGTTTTGTCACCTAGCTATCAATGAAAAACATTAATTTTTCAAGAACAAGTTAAAACCTTGTGTTACAATCTTCATTGTACCTCCAGAGGGAAAAAGCTGTTGTTGACAATTAAAAATGAACATGTGGAACAAAGAGGTTGTATTTTGTTTAATCACATTAACTACTTAATTTACAATTTTACTTTTTCTACCAAGCAACTAACTGATTTTATTGATATAGTTATAGTCCGTTAAGTTGGTTTTTTTTTAACAAATTGATCCTTTGTTCATCAAACTTTGATGAAAAATACCTATATGACCGGTTAACATTGAGATGAAAGGTCGAAAAAGTTTTATGACAACAAACATGATTACTTACATACATTTTGTTCTCATTGTTTTCAAATTCCCTTTTAATTTTAAAGATAAATATTTCTTCAACAGTATTATAAATGAATTAATCGATCAAATTTGTTTTAAATTAAGACTAAATAATACACTTATGAATTCTAATTTTTAGAATGATGAAATTTTACATGCTAACTTAGCAATAAACATCAACATGAACACTTTTTTACCGAATTTGATAAAAAAAAAAAAAAAAAAGTAATTGTGCATATATTTTAGGGCTAGGCGCACACTATTAAGTATTACCAACATAAAGGACTATTTTTTGTCAAAAAAAAAACATAAAGGACTATTTAAAAGTAAAAAAATTAAAAGAGCTAATCTAATGCAACATATTAAACTTAAAATTTGGTCTTTTTTATACAATAGTGTAAAATCGAACTTATATTTTATACATGCAGGCCAATGATTTTTTTTAGAAAACATAAAAACCCTATTTCATGCTTCCTATTCCACCAAATTAGACTTTTGACCCGTGTGACGCACGGGTCTTATCAACTATAATATAGTCGAATAATTATTAAATTGATTTAGTGAAGAATAAATAATGAATTGGAGGTATTAGTTAAGGTTTCGATAGAGAATGATAAATTGGAGCTCATCTAGACATGCCACTTTATAACAATACTTACATAAGAAAAACTTAAGTTTAGTTTGAAATATAGCAAAGATAGATAGATAATATAGATAGATTACAATAACCACATCACATGACTACTTCCAATAATTCATTATGTGTGATTAATAACTACCACATCACATGGCTAACAGATTCCAATAATTCATTTCTCACTCTATTTCTTGTTTTCCTTTGATCAATTGCCTCCAACATAATTTTACTCTCGATTGGCAATGAAACATTAAGGTCATGGAAGCAACCAAACAATTACGATTTACAAAACATATGTAGAAAAAATTAGACTATTGGATTGGAGAATGAATGGATGCAATAAATTGTCGGTCACCCATGAGTTGAGTGATTGTTGCAAAATATATAGATAGATAATTGGATGGAAATCAAAGCATGGCATAAAAGACATGACATTAAAGACATGATATTAAAGCCTAATTGTAACATGTATGCTAGGTTAGGATAAGATGACAAAATTGAAATGACATGATAAAAATTGAGGGCAAAATAGTCATTTTAGGTAAGTAGGGTTGAGAATAGGGTTTGCATACTATTCTCCATTTTATTATAATAATAGAATAGATAGATAGATTGATAGAGATTCTTTTCGTTTCAAATTACATGTCGCAATTTTATAATATGTACTATTCATATAATTTATTTTGACCATTTTTTTTAACTAATATATAAATACAAATGTTTTGTTGACAAAAATAAAATGATATTCATTCATTCAAATCGATAGATTACATCAGATACAAACATCGCTAAAAACGTAAAGGGTGAATCTGCGAACAAACTCACAGAACCCAAGTTAATAGCATAAAACGGCAAAATGCCTACAAATAATATGATAAAACCTAAGTCACCGAAATTCACATGCTTCCGGATCTTCAACATTGACGCCCAAATCATTGGTTGAATTTGTAATTGACTGATGCCGATATTTCAATAGGAAATAAACGAACACCGCGACAAGACGCGAAATCAAACGTCGCACAAGACGACGAACAACACAACGCCGCACTTAGACGACGAAATCACAAAAAAAACACAAGAAAAAACTTGATATATGTGAAAACCACTTATTTAGATTGAAAGAAAAGGGAAAAAAGATGTTGAGGGGTGATTCTAGGTCAAAAATGACCTAAAACCACCCCTCCTCGATGAACGAAGGAGAAAGAAAGTTTAGATCGAAGTTGGAGTTTCTCTCACTAGAAAACTAGGGCCGGCTGACATCATTTTTACTTGATTCTCATTTATATAAATACAAATGTTAGTATGTAAAATGTTGTTTGCTTTGTCTCAATGAATATTATCAAGATATCAAATTTTTATAATTTTTTATTACGTATAATTAAAGATATTAATGATTAAATTTATGTATTGACATGGAGTGATTTACTGCGACATATATTTTAAAATGGAGGAAGCAGTTTTTTAATCACATGAAGACAGTTACTCCCTTTTCTCGTTGTTTTTAACTATAGCTCTTTCGATGAAGACATTAACAATATTACTATTGCGAATATATCATAGATCCTGCGAGGTAGAGTGAGTTAACTTTCCAATTCCACTACAACTTTTATGAATGGACATCAACTAAACAATGATGATACATGACCAAATTTCAAGCCTATAGTTATTAGTTTATAACCATTTGTCTTGTTGTGTTAGTAAACATTGATATGTACGTGATCATAGATATTCTATTGAACATGATTTTCTGTTAACTTTCCCGGTAAAAAAATGGACCAATTTGTCATCATATGGTGCATACATCATCATATTACTGTCCATAAATACGACAAAATCAAAAGTCAGGATCCTTGGGCATGATCATAAAACCAGCTAAATTACAGACGTTAATAATAACACATCATGGAATTGCTGTTGATATTTTTTTATTTGTTTCCTCAACAGTGTATCCTAGAAAAAATGAATTCATCCCTATTTTTGACATTCTTTTACAGAAATAAGTGTATTTAGTTCGTCAATAATTCTTATGAACAACTAAATAAGAAAATTTTGGTGTAAATCATATATTCTCTACGCACAACTGCAGAGATTAATTTCTCAATAAAAAGTAGAATTACAATGAATAACAAAATTCAAATTCATAACCCTTGTTAAGCTAGAACTGACCTAAACAATTAATGTCATTTGGGTAGTGGGTACTTGTAGATGAATCAAATAAGGACCAAGGGTAAAACAAATTTGAGGACTAAACTTGAAATGATTACATAGAGATTAATATAATCTCTCATAACATACTCTTTTCAATCTTAAATATAATTAAATATTTGTATATAAGTTTATTGAATAAGCGATGTGTTTAATCTATATTGTAGATCAAATACATTATTTCTCAATGAATCTAAAAAGGAAAATTACTTATATTTGAGACCCGAGAAAATAGTAAATTAAAGTTTGAATATTGGCTAAAAGTGGTGCACAAATTTATAGTACCCATGTTTTAAACTAGATCACCCTCCCATGAAAAATTTGTGGGATTGCATCTCAAATTTTGATAATCTGAATAATAGATCTTTCACATTCTCCATAAACATCTATTATCCTGAAGAATTTTATATAGTAAAAAACAAAACTATGAAAACCTGACCGTATTTTCTATATTTGGAAATAATTATTTAACACGCCTTTCATGGACGGATCTAAGAATACATTTCAAGTGTAGTTAAATAAGTAGCAACCAAAATAACGATCGATTTTTAATATTTTTATATTTTAACGACTGGATTTTTTATCATTATTTATGTCGCTAACTGAATTAGAGACCGAGTTTTACCTTCACGACTGAATTTTCAGTCACTATTTCTGTCGCAAAATTAATTAGCGTCCGACTTTCATGCCCTAGCGACTGAAAATTCGGTCGCTATACACACACATGGACATGATGTAGATCCCCCCTAACACCATCTCATTGCATTAATTGAAGGCATGGTAAACCGGGTCGAGCCACTTTAATACGAAATTTTAGTTTAATGGAGGTTTTAAACTCGACATCTTAAGTTATCACGTCTCGTTTCATCGGCAGAAAAATCGGGACGGACTAGTTTAATAAAAAGAATTTAAAATTGGATATTTCATCTCTCAACTTATTTAGCATTTTTATTTTGGTTCCTAATACAAGACTCTTTCAAGTTTTATTTTTTGTCTCATTTTATAAGATCCCTTTCAAATTTTAATGTACATTAATTATTTATTTTACTAATTATGTTTATCCCTGTTTATGTTGCATATTTTTCTAAGATATATAATAAATACTGCATAAAATAATTAACTATTTCTTTATGGTAAAAGATAAACATGTAAAACAATAGCAATTGTCAACAAAATTAATTCAGCAACCAATTTTTTTAGTTTTCGTGTTTTTTCTAAAAAAAGATCTTATATTAGGTACAGAGGTAGAAGTTTAGATCCCTTAACGGTATACTCCTATTTGCCAAATAAATCATTTCTCTTAAATTTTGTGAAGAAGTCTTGATCTTTTTTTTTTTTTTAGAGAAGAAGAAGTCTTGATCTTAATCACCCATTTTATCACCTCTATCATAAAACCGAGAAAACTCATAAAAATTCATCACCAAACTCATAAAAAAATTCTAGGTTTAGGGTTTTGAATTTTGGGTGTGGGGGTTGGAATTTTGAATGTTAAATATCTCGGTTTAGGGTTTTGAATTTTGGAAAGAAAAAAAATTAACATTGATTTTTTTATTTATTTAGACTTTAGAGAGTGTATGTGTTTATGGGTTTCAAGAAGACCGGTGATTGAGATGAAGAAAGAAGAAAAATTAAGTTGGTGTTTGTTTATAAAGGTTGTATTTGGATATGTTTGATGAAGTTCATGGAAGATCACGAAGATAATGAAGATTGGGATGGAAGAAGAATAAAAGTAACATAAAATAAGATGATTTTTCCTGGGTTTTGTGATGAAGGTGATGAATTTTTTCTGATGAAAGATGTGATGAATGAACACACTAAATAAGTTAAGGGACCAAACATCCAATTTAGCTTAAAAGAAACTAGCAGTTTTTAAAAATGTTTTTAATAAGAAACCATGTAAGTTATAACACCAAATCACTAGTCATCTATAAATTATGTTGTTGCAACATTTTTTTTTTTTTTTGCAATACCAACAACATATCATTTTCTTTGCAAAGCAACATGAAAATTGTTGTTCACACACTTAATAAGGCAGAAATACACCAGTAAATGATCAAAATACCCATTGGCAGTTATCTGCCGCCGGTTTCGTATTTCTTCCGTAGTTAAGTGTTGTCGCATCCATCGGCAGTTAACTGCCGAGGAAATTAATTATACAGATAGTGACTTCTGCATAATGGAAAGCAAGCCATTTTCGGCCTCTTTTTACCTGTAATTCAACCAGAGCATTTTCAGATGCATTACTACTCATACACTATTTATAATCAGTCAAAAACAAGAACAATACATGATCTTTTAGAATTGTCCATAATTAAATCAATCTGACATTTCGTTAAAATTACATGAATGTATGAAATTCACCAAAACATTAAAGAGTGTCCATAATTTAACAACACATTACATATCCTTACATAAAATATCTATCGACATTCTACGTATGTGCAGATGGAAAGAACACACACATATAATATATTTTCTTCAACCATATTCCTAAACATAATTTCGACGTCGCTATTGTCGTGAATAAGCCAAGGCACATAGATCGTTGTTTTCCACATGCCTTCATCTTTATCTGCTCCCAAGTCCATGCAAGGCATCAGAACAAATAAGTGACGTGTATATTGATTTTCACCAAGATACTCAAAATATGTGTTAAGTTGTGCCTTCAAATCATCAAGAGAGTCGGTCGACGTTATCATAACCTTAATTGTCTTTTTAAAAGCGGAGTACTGAATACGGCCTTCAATTTTTGCAACCTCAAACATGTTTAACTTGACAAAAGCTTTATGAAAAAAAATCATACATTAGAATGAAATTAAATGAAACGTAATAACCAATAAAAAAGTATATCAAATGCGTAAACATTAATAACGAATAAAAATGTATTACACTAGTTCCACCACATAAAAGTCATATTTTCATATATTTATATAAATTATATAATGTTATTTATATATTGGCTACAAAAAAATTGGTGTTACAATATCGACCTCAAAAAATATGTCAGTGTAATTTCTACACAAAAAAAAAATTCATTTGACTTCTTCTTCATCTTCCCTGATAACTTCAAATTCTTTCTTTACTTTTTCGGGAATGTCACACAAAATATGTTTTGCTTCGCTTGACTCCTTTTTTGGTTGGGGCGGTTTCTCTCCCTTTTCAATAATCATGACATCTTTGAACCTAGCATGTTGATCCAAATACTCATCTTCCTAAGTCAATTCTTCTTCATTCTTGTGATTGTTCCACTCCGTAGATGATGGAGGTAGTGGACAACCATCATTCAAAAAAATAAGCACATATGATTGGGAATTAAGCCAAGGCACATGATAGGAGTTTTTTGCTCAGCTGGTGGTAGCCCTCTTAGTGGGAAAAAAAGATTCTGAAATTTCAATTTCATGATTTGTCAACAAGACCACACACCTATTGTAATAATTAGCAACAACGTGTCTCATGTCCAGAAATGTCAACCACTTATCATCAAGTGCAATACCTCCACTATTTGTGGGAGGATGTAAGCCATTTAAAATGTAGTTATAACTATCATCACCCGCATATACTCCCACATAATCATTTCTGTGATCTTTCAACTCTTGAATAAGATGTCTACGAATCATGATATGACTTTCTTTGGTCAATCCCAAGAACTCGGATATAGCCTAAAATCCACGATGTCCATCGCCTATAACATCCACCACTTTTTCAATAAATGGAACCATAAACTTTGGCATATAATCAATAGGGCTCAAAACCGGAATAGACGTTGGAACCGGAATAGGCTTTGGAACAGGAATAGGCTTTGGAACCGGAATATGCTTTGGAAACCGAGTAGGTGGTGGAAGTGGAGAACGTGATGTTTTACCAAGATGAGCACCTTTCCTTTTAGGAAATGATGGCGTTGTTGGTGACGGTGACGGCTGACTATCTGGATTTTGGGAATCAACACGCTTCCATGAAGAAGGGATTCGACTAGTCGATGCCACTTTTGCTCTAGACCTCACAATATCCACTTTTTTCTTGACTCCCTTGGTTGGTACTTTTCGTGGTGGAGACAACATTGTGGTGTCAGGAAATGCCAACTACCGCAAACCTCTTTCATTTTTAGCTTCATTTGATAAGGGACTTTCTTGTGACGTTCTTGAATACCATTTCATTCCTCCTCGACAGAAAAAGCATCTTCATTACTTTCTTGACCGATACATAACCTATGTTAATGATGGTGTATCTCATCCAATAAAATAGGCTTGTCGCCACAGATATTTGTAGCAATAAAGCATGTACATGGTAGCCCATACGATATTCTTTGAACACAACCATAAATTTCCTTGTCCATACACAATGTTTCCCTACAACGTTCCTCTTTCAAAACAATGTTGCTCAAAGCATATCTAAACACATAACCCTCTAACCTAGAGTACAAAGTGACGTCTTTGAATCTATGTTCCAATACGGTACAACTCTGACCAAATGATATTTGTATCGCAGTTAACTGGATCACCAACATATCATGTATTTTCTCCCAACAACTACCCAAATCACCCACACTATTACTCAAATATTTGTTTACTAAAGCATGAGCAGATTCTACCCTGTTGGTAGTTCTGCAGCCAAGATGCAATACATAGTCTATCCATGCCCTCACTATTTTCTCCTTATCAACATCCAAGGTGGCCATGGCATAGGTTAGAAAAATTGGAAAATCATTACAAACATTTTGGAACTCCATTAATGCATTTGCATATAATTCTTGAGTGGGTGATTCAACAATAACTTCACATGCTCTCATTATCTTCTTCACTACATCACCATGTTTCACCTCTTTCCCATCCTTTTTTCCCAAAGGATATCTACAGTCTAAGATGCACCTGGCTTTAACATTTTTCTGCAGATGAAAGTAACAATTCATTGCATAACTTTCAGAGAGAACATTTGCAACCGCATTCATCAAAGTCGTATCCCTGTTAGTCACAACCACCTTAGATATATTCATCTTTGACTTAAGAAGTTTACACATCATTTGTAAAATCCAAACAATGTTTTCCTCTTTCTCATGTGTCACAAATCCAAAGCTAACTGAATATGTCAAATTGGTCGAGGTGGCCCTAACTATCTCAAACATTGGCATCTTATACATGTTGGTTTTGTAGGTGGAGTCCATAACCAAAACCGTTGGAAAATTGTTAAACAAATTAACGAATGTTGGATGAGCCCAAAATATGTCTTCAATAGTAGTAATTTCACTTTGTGTTCTTGAGAAATAAACATAGTTGAGCTCCTCCAACTTTGAGATTAGAAACTGCAACATCGTCTTGTTCCCTCTATTTGAGTTCCATATTTGTTGACGTTCATTGTATACTTGCTTGATATTTGTCATGAAATCTTGTCTTTTTCTCTTCAAATTTAACAAAATATTTCTTGGATGCACCTTACTCTTGGTCAAGTCACATACAATCTTCTTGTCATCCTCCTTTAAGAACTCCATTAAGAATGTTCAAATTCCATTCATTTGTTTTCCTACTAAGATATCCACGAACCATGAACATACACCCACATTTTTTTGAGTTTGTTGTCTCATGCTTTGGGTTTTTTTTCGACACTTTGGGAGCGCCACTCCTTTCACACACTAGTTGCAACATTGGATTTATCACATTTGATATTTGTGTAACAATTGTAAATCCCGCCTTATTTGTTTGATGACGTACCCAATTAAGCAAAGCATCCATATCTTTCCATTTAACATCTTCGGAAGAAGAAGAAAAAAAGAGTCATGTCAACTTCGCTGGCATCAAGTGGGACGACACCAGAGTTAACATATAATGAAGCTTCAACATGGACGGAAGCTCCATCAATATTTGATTTGGCTTCAACCTTAGGCGGTTTGACATCTCCAGAATTTTCAAAAAAAATTGGTTTTGTCTCTCCCGGATCATCATCTGCGTTCTCAACCGTTAGTATAAATATACAACACAAAACTATGAATTAACAACTAACTAATGCATAAACATCAATTGCATAATGAATTAAAACAAACAAAAAAAAACAAAAAGAAAACACCAAAAAAAAATTGAAAAACTGGCAGTAGCTTGCGTATTTTGCCAATTTTCATCGGTAGTTAACTACCGAAATCCATCGGCAGTTAACTACCGAGGCTCCCATGCTTCGGCACTTAAGTGTCGATGCTCCCAGGTCAGTGTTCTACGAAAACTAACAGTAAAATACCCAAAATAGAAAAATATAAACAAATTAAAAGCAACAATACCTATTTTTTTACGTCAAAAGTGTGTTGATGTCTCCTATGAATGATGCTTGAATGATTTTGGATGAAGATTGGGTGGAAAAAAAATTGTATTTGGGGGGTTAGATGAGAGTGGTATGGAAGTTGATGATGAAATAGTGAGTAGGGGGAGTAGCTGCTTTTATCAGTTGATGAAACAGCGCCTCGGTAGTTAACTGTTGATGAATAGTGAAACCGGCGGCAGTTAACTGCCGAAGAGCATTTTGGTGATTTACTGATGTTTTTCAACCTTATTAAGTGTGTGAACAACAAATTTCAAGCAACATATCATGTTAATAACTGTTTACACCCAAATATAAATGTTCGGTTAGCCGAATTCGACAAGCAGGCAATTACCTAGTAACGAAATTGGTCTAAAATTCGTCAATTCAAAAAGGGACATATAGCCTTTGGTATCAAAGCCAACAAAATAACACAATAAGATCTTCGGAACACAATGTTACCATGAAATTGATCAAACATAATTCATACTATCTTTTAACAAGGATCAATACTTTTTGATAAAAGCAAAAGTAAAACCATTTAATTTCACTCAACAAAATCGAAGGTATCAATCTACTATTATCCTCTTCCAACCAATAAACATGTAGACAAAATACAAAGATTAAACCTATAATTATATGTTAATGAGAAGTCAAATAAACATGTAACCATACATAAATTAGGCTATACGACATGTTGATTTATTAAAGATATTAGGAATATTTGTAGATGAATTATTGATGGTAGGTGGCTTATCGATGATACTTCTAAAGCACAAATAAATAGACATATGATGAGCACTCGTTGGTTTGTGGCTTAGGGTTTTCATTATTCTAAAATCGATCATTCTGCATCGACTCAAATTAATCTTATATCAATTAATTAAATATTTAATTGTTTATCCAATTATAAATCTAAATAACATAATTATGTATTTGATCACTAATCAATTAAGACATCTAATTAATAAATAACTAATACATTAGAATATAAATAATAAAATATTTCAACATTTTGTCTCGACATAACAAAGTCAATTTCATATCATTAAACCGACACTTTATTGATATATTTAATGATAATACAACAATGATACATTTGACACCCTTAATTTTCATACATCATTCAACATCTCATTTTCTTTCGGTCGCTCTTTACATCACTTCAATATTAATGTACTACATATATCACACCACCTTTTCTATTTCTTTCTCATTTTTAAATTGTAACTTGGGTGATGAGTGTCTATCAAATATTTTCCAAGATATTGATGTGGAGAATGAAAGCTCTAATAGTAGGAACATTTTCATCAAGAGTTTGTGTTGTTTTTTGAAATGAGACTTGTGTCTTTTATTCTTTATATTACGTATGTATAACACACTAACATATATATAACCAATTCTCATTTATTTGCATCAAGCATCTGACCAGAAAATGTTCATTTCACCCCTTCTTTTTTCAGGCACACCCAAAGCCTTCCAAACAGCAGCAGAAGCATCAACAATATTGTTCTTACACCCTTTACTTGAATCACACTCATCAACAACCTTGGCATTTACCTTTTTACCATTACCAAATATAGTAATCTCTTTCAAACACCTCTTTTTGTGGTTGAACAAAGCAGTTGATAATGCTACAACAAGTGTTTTATCAGAGTGAAACTTGTTGTCACATTCTGATGGTCCTCCTCCATCGCCACCTTTTTCAAAGTTGTTCAATGTTAAGATTGCTTTATGACGATGTTCTGGTTTTAACCTTCTTCCTGTTATTCTTCCACTTGGTTTTCTGCTTGAAGCTTCAATGCTTAGGCAAAGAGTTGATACAAGGATTAGAAGAAAGATGATGGTTTGAGTGGAATTTGAACAAATTTTGACACCCTTCATTTTATTTTATTTTATTTTATTTCTCAATGATGGTGTGAAGATAGAGTTTAGTCATCAAGGTATTTATAGAGATATCAAGTTCAAAAAGACAAAATTCTTGTGTCAAATAATCTGGACACTTAATTTAATAAGTTTGTTTTTTCATCAAGACCAATGATTAGTTTAATTTGGTGGAACTACGGGTTTGTCACCAAGCTATCAATGAAAAACATTATTTATTTTAGAATAGGTTAAAACCTTATGGTACAATCTTGATCTTACCTCCATATAAAAAAAACGTTGTTGACAATTAAGAATTCACATGTGTACAACGTACATAGAGATGATATATTATGTTTTAATGCACTAAACCTATTTGGATTGGCATGATGGTATTGACTTCAGACTTAGAAGTGTGTTCTTCTTCGAGATCTCAAGTTTGATTATCCCTAATGTCAATTTAGGATTTTATTTTTCATTAAAACTATTTAATTTTTAATATTCGTTTTTAATATTCTTAATCTATTTTTATATTTTTAAAGTTACCTTTTATAAATAAAAAAAAAGGGTAAAACTTTCTCTTTCAATTATTTATCATTTATTTAAACTATTTAATTTATACTTTTATTATTTTTACCAAATAATAACTAAACAGAATAATATATGTGTGTGTGGGCGCGCGCTAGCGTGTTTGTATGTGTGATTTGAGTATTTGACCAAGGACAAAATATGATATATTTACAAACTCTTAGGGAGAGCTTGTCGTTCATTTGGGTTCCACAATGTTCGAGAGATTAATCTCCGCAGTTGCGCGCGGAGGATACCCGATTTACACCAAAAAAATATACGTAAATCATTGTTATATTATGAGATTAATAAAGTACTATATATGTCAACAAGTTGGAGCCTAACCGATAAAAATATTAAAATTGCTAGATCGGAATTTAAATCTTAACTCCTTCATTTATGTATATAAATTTTCAATGACATTTATCATTTCGTCTATCTATGAAGAAAACACTACAAAAACATCCAATCACATCTCACTATAAGGACGTATAGTAATATGATTAGATATTTGCGTATACTTTTTTGGGGTTTTGTTAACGAGTGTCTTTGGACATTCTTTAAGGATTTCAAATCAAAAATTTATCCTTTAAAAAAGGCAAATAATTCAACTTCTAATGCATTGAAGCTATAATTTTTTTATAAAAATTTACTATTTAAGACTTTAAAGAGTATCCTAATGGCACTAAAATGTTTAAAAATATTTTTTTATATTATATACATTCAGGCCAATGATTTTTTTTTTTTGGAGAACATAAATTCCATATGAGGTGTATCCCCTATACTCAGAAGTGCATCCAAGTACGGCAAGGCATTACTTTTTTAAAACGCATGAAGACAGTAACTCCCTTTTCATGAAAGATTTCTTGTTGTTTTTAACTGTAGCTCTACCAATGAATTAGAGACATTAAAAATATTATTGTGCATATATCATAAGATCCCATGAAGCATAGTGAGTTAACTTCTGCCACTTTTCCTCTCATTATTCTAATTCCAGTAAATCAACTAAACAATGATGCTGGCATGACCAAATTTCAAGCCGACATGATAATTATTTGTTTATATATAATCATTTTTCGTCGTGTTAGTATAGTAAACATTGATATGTACGTGATCAAATATACTGAACATGATATATTTTAACTTTCACGGTAAAAGATGGACCAATTTGTCATCATATGGTGCATTGCATCAGCATGTTACTGTTGATAAATATATGACAAAATCACAAGTCATGGTCATTTGAGCACATGTAATACTGGAATATTGTGTGCTTGTACTATGAATATTTGTTATTTTCGAAGTTTGTAGCACACAGACACAGCAATCATTTTGATGTTGATACTATTGATTTTTATTTGTTTGTTTCCTTAACAATGCTTCCTCAACAATATTTAGTGAATCCCTATATTGTTAAGTTCTTTTTATATACAAGTATGTTTATTTTAAGTAGAATTCATGTTAAGGATTCTATAAATAAAAATATTTCTAGTAACTCAATACCAATATTTATTTACATTTCTCTTATTTTATAGGTTTTTCACTTGAGATAATCATATTCAATGTGCATCGAATACTAAAATGAGGTGTTTTCGATCCCTAGAAAACAAAATAAATAGCAATGGTGAATAAAATTCATTTAAAGACTATATTTGAAGGGAACTTCTACGGTATCGGTACACTTACTTCAAAAATCTATAAATTAACTATCATTTTTATGAAATAAAGAGCTATTTGTTGATATTGGTATTTTAGAAAATATCATTTGATAAGAAAAAACATTATTTCACTGTTTATAAAAATCATACTAATTTTGTATACATTTTATTGTAAAAAATAATCAAAATTCTCTATTAAGAGTACTAAAAATTCAGAAAAATTAAATTTTATTTCGTTGACGTTTTTGATAAATAAGATTTCATTATTATAATTATAGGTGATAGAAAACATTTTTTATCTTCAAAAAATAACACATTTAACTATTAATTCAATGATTTGGTGTACCAATACACTCAAATCTTTGGATGTACCATAAAATTTGCATATTTAAATGGTAAAAGTGATTTAAATGTAAAATATATTTTACCACTAGATTGTAAACTTCGAAATACCGAGAGTTCAATTCCTATTCGTTAAATTATAATTCTTTTTTGTTTAGGGTCCAAGACTCAAACTAATTCTTTATTACTCATTTTAAGGTAAAAATAGAAAGAAAAAAAAAATAAACTTTTGCCTCTCAAATATTGAAAAGCCCTCTAGTTTATAAACATCTTTTTCTTGTTCGATGAATTCTCTCGATAAACATAAACTATTAGCTTACGAAGACTTGTTTGTAGTAAAAAACTAAGAAATTATTTTAATAAAAAGCTTCTATAAATTAGAAAAAACTTCAAACAATTTGTAAGACTTAGATCGGCAATGTCAACATTGTTAGGTTGAATACTTTTTATGGTGTTCCTAGTTCGAACTCGAGGTCTTCTTTTCTATTTTAAGTGTGTGAGATTATGTTGGTATTTGTTATTTTGTTTGCAGACTAAACAAAAATCCAAACAAATCTCAACCTAGGTATTTTCTTGATCCGGAAATAAGTTATCATGCACATCACATAATTGCATTCTATGAAGAAAAAAATATTGACAAAAATAACTCATTTGAGTTCCTGGTCTCATTGATTAAAACTACTATATTTTTCTTGACAAAAAAAAAACTACTATATTTTAATTAGACTTAATACATCATTTGGTCCCTTAACTTATTTTTTATTTTTACTTTGGTCCCTAACTATAAAGTGTCTCAAACTAGTCTCTTATGTCTTCTGTCATTATCTATTTTGGTCCTCGCAATTAGTTTTTTTATGTTTAATATTTTTAATATAATTATAAATGTTTGATTGCAGGTCCATAATGTATTATTACAATGAACACTACTAGAAAAAGCAAAATTAGCGAGGGAAATTAATGACGGAAAAAATGAAATTCCTCACAAATTCCTTGGTCGCAAAATTTAGTGACGGAATTAGAGAGGGATTTCACGTTTTCCCTCACTAAATATCCCTCACTAATTTTTGTTTTTTTAGTAGTGGAACCACCCATATCTGATTTTTTATTTTTTTTTCCTTCTCTTCTTCTCCTTCCCTATTCTTCCTCTTGATCTTCATCATCTTCAACATTGTTCATATATATAAAACCTAGAAAAACCTAAACAAATAACAACTAATCTTTTTTGTTTTTCTTCATCTTCTTCAACATTCATCCAAAAATCCAGAAAAAGAAAAAACTTAAATAATAAACCTTATACCCAAAAGAAGAACATCAATTTATCAACCTCCTCCATTCCTCTGTCTCTCTCACATGCAGCAACATCATAACAATATTCTTCATCTTCTAACAATCTTCTCCAAATATAAAAACAAAATCAACAAAGTTACAATCTTTATTATCACCCTTGTGTGGGAGAAAGTCCACCATTGTCACAAACATAAATAAATAAGGTTTGGGAGCACACACATCCAAACACATTTTCTATTAATAAAAAAGAAATTGATAATAAAATGATTTAGTATTTTGAGAAAAATGTTTTTTATGTGTGTGTGTGACCAAATAATATTCATTTATGTTTGTGTCCATACAAGAATGTCTCCTTGTGTGGTTTCCTTTTCTTATTCTTTTCAAAAATAACTTTTCAAATTTCCACTTCTATGTAGAAACATCATGAAGAAGAAACGGTGAGAAGTGGAAGTCTGCACTTCTATGTAATCGGATCTCGAAGAAGAAACAGAATTCTGCATCTTCTAACATAAAAATGAAGAAGAAAAATGGATCTCGAAATTCTGCACTTCTATGAAATTGTGAGAAACGGAATTAGAGAAAAATGAATCTCGAAATTATGCACTTTTATGAAATTGTGAAAAATGGATTTCGAAATTCTGCATTTCTATGACATACTGCACTTTTACGACCACTGTTTCGCTTCAAAAGGTTGATTTTTTATGACTTTGAAAAAGTTTAATTTATGGGTTTGAAGGGTTGTTGTTGTTTGATTTTCTGGGTTTGATTTTGATGATGTTGATGATGATATTAATGAAAATGATTTGATTTTGATGATGAGAATTTTATTTTATTTTATCTTTTGATTTTTTTTCTGGGTTATATGAAGATTGACCAAGGAGTATGAATGTGATGATGAAGGAGATGATGGAAGAAGAAGAAGAAGAAATAAGAAAAAAAATTAGGTGTTGATAGTTCATCGTAGGATACAACAGACCTATATGATTCAACGATTCTCTTTTTGAAAAATAATATCAAATGGTTAAAATTAAATGAACTTATAAGGTTTATGGTGGACCACCTTTAAACATGGTTCACCTTAGACATTTGATGTTAAAAACTAACTGAGAGGACCAAAACTGTAAACGGCAAAAGATTTATGGAACCAAATTGAGACACTTTATAGTTAGGGGGCCAGAGTGAAAACAAAAAATAAGTTAAGGGATTAAATAATGTATTAAGTCTTTTCACTACGAGTACAACCTTTAAAGTCAATCAATCATAGCTGAAATTAATCAAATACCAAAACTCACATTAGGAAGCTTTAATGGTGAATACTTAACTTTAAAAGTAAATAGACAATTACCCCCTGACATTAACAAATCTTCAATTACTTCCTTGAAATTGCATAATTTTAGTCAATTTGTCCCCTCCGACAATTTCCTCCATTAGTCAACATGACGTGGCATTTGACTGTCCACGTGTCTGACGTGTCATGCTACGTCACAGAGGTAAATATAATTCCCATTTTTTAAAAATAAAAAAAATCTGGATTTTTTTTACGTTATGTGTCAATACCTCCTTGAAATTTTGCACTTATATTCAAATAAGGCCCTTATTTTGAACCATGTTGCAGGAATCAATCAAACAAGTTGAGGATATTGTCAAATTTCTAAAACAAGTTGAACCTTATTTTATCGTTTTGATTTCAAGCTTTTCTAAAACAAGTATTCCAAGGTTATTTCTTTTCAGTTTTGAACTTAGGCAGAACAATGTATTCCATAAGCTTGAAATAACCATAAGCAAAGAGAGACAAAATAGAAGATATTATATGTTTAGTTGTTTTATTTTCTTTTTGCTACAGTTTTCAGAAGATTTGTTATGTGCTGTTGTTCATCCCTGCGTTATTTCCTTTCTGAGTGTCAAAATCAAAGAAAATAATGCAATGAATCATATCTCTATTGTTCTTTGGCTTGCTTGATTAACAAGTGTGCAGATTCTCGATTCTTGTGTTCTTCCTGTGAAAAATGATACAAAGTTAAATCATCATCTAAATGAAAAAATGTTCAGTTTTGAACTTAGGCAGAACAATGTATTCCATAAGCTTGAAAAGAAATAACCTTGGAATACTTGTTTTAGAAAAGCTTGAAATCAAAACGATGAAATCAGGTTCAACTTGTTTTAAAAATTTGACACTATCCTCAATTTGTTTGATTGATTTCTGCAACATAGTTCAAAACAAGGGTCTTTGATGATTATGATAAAGATAAAAAAAAATTGGGAGCAAAAGAATACTTTTGTCACATTGTCATAGGGACCAATTTGCTTGATTATTATAAATTTTAGGGGGCATTTTGCACATAACGTAAAAAAAATCCAGATTCTTTTTTGAAAAAAATATCGGGAAGTTTTTTTTACCCCTG
>Ga0315913_1003043_pt1 | contig 20002 bp, 4 predicted proteins | sample MpolsnodulesMG_FD_207736 | JGI IMG/M metagenome (GOLD analysis project Ga0315913, IMG submission 207736) | Medicago polymorpha root nodule microbial communities from Los Angeles, California, United States - small nodules | ecosystem: Host-associated > Plants > Roots > Nodule | place: USA... | reverse complement strand
AACACTGTATAAAAGGTATTTTCCATGTAGTGTTGGTAGCCTCCATCCATGTAGTGTTGTAGTGTTGGTTAGCCTCCAAATAAGGAAAGTTTTATTTCAAACCATATCTACATGCTCCTCTCAATCACGACTTTTTGGATGTCGGCAAGAAAAAAACAATAACATCAATATTAGAATTTAGACAGTGCCTCCATATCATTATCAGAATAACTCAATACTTACAATCTTTCATGTCAATTTTCCTTTCAAAAAAAAAAATCTTTCATGTCAATTTGTACGATTGATGTAACAAATTTAGTGCACACTCATTTGCACAGTACTTGGGTAGGTTTTGCTGCCTAAACTAATCCTACTCAATTTGAAGGTTCTGCGATCTATTATTTTCCTGATTGTGTCATATTATTATTTTTAGTTATAAATTGTTTATTAATGTTTGTAAAATTTTAATCAAATCATTTAAGTCATAAAATACTTGTATTTATCAATCATAGTTTGAAACAAAATCAATCAGTTATTTGATTTATGATGTTGTTGATGAAATACTAATTTGTAATATTATGATTGATTTGGGGAACAATTAAAAGAAAATGTATGTTGTACCCAAAATAAAAATGTATGTAAGTATTCATTTATGTGTGTCATAAACATTTTTGGGCCTTCCACTTTAATGCTAAATGATCAAGTAAGTACTTTTTAACAAAGTTTTTGGCAGTGACTTTGTTAAAAAGTACTTACTTGATGGAAAATGAGATATTATTTTTTTAAAAAAAATTAACTTGTTCATTGTTACTAGTATAAAAGATCAATTTCAAACTAAAAAGTCTAAAATGACTAATCAGATACAAAAGTTAAACTTAAAGAACAACATTATGCATTTGACCAAAAATGCATATACTAGATGCAGAGTCATCTTAAACGGTTTGGAGATCTTGTTCTAATCTTAAAAATTGGGCACTAATAAAATGGGGCAAAGATCCTTTTAAGTGGGTAAAGTGTAAACTAAGAAAATCAATGATTGTTATTTTTTTTTTACAAGAATCAATGATTGTTATTGTGCACCTACAATATCTATCTATAATTTGTTAATTAATGATTGATGTTGACCATTTTACACGCTAATTTGAGTTTCTAGTTTTAGAGGGAGGAGTCGAATCCAATAAAATGAAGACCAAAAACACAAAAACAAATACCATATTTCATTTAAATTATAAATAACATAAAAAAAAATTATAAACGCAATCAACAGCATAAAACGAGACATTTTCTAATCAATAACATCAAATTGATGGGGGTATTCAAATCCTAATAAAAAACTCATCAAATTGTCTTTTTTTCTTCGATTTATTCGTTGTTGAAGATATATTACGTCAATATTCAATAATAATTTCATTAGCATGATCTAAGGCAATATAAGAACCATTTTTTCTATATCTCTCAAAAAATGAAATCGTCCCATTTATTTTTTGTACTTGTAGCGAGTACAAAATTGAAACTATGATTTAATATATGATTAGTTCATCCCTTGAGAAAGATTCCAAGGGGGTTATTTATAGCCTTTTTGAGCCTCTTAATATGTGACTTACTCCCTAAGTTACTCACGATAGGGAGAAACACATATATCCCCCCAAAATCCGAATATTTGTCCTTTTTTAAACATCCCTTGCTGCATTTCGAACCTTTCTTTTCCTTTGTCTTCCACTAGATTTCCTTTTTTCGAATCTTCATGTTGCATTACCTCTCACTAGTGCATTATTTGTCCTCAAGATTCCTTCGTCTTCTTCTTCTTCTTCAGGTATCCCTCATTTCTCCTATCCTTTCTTCGGCCTATTTTTTTGTAGAGAATGGTTTTGATTCGAGAGTGTGATGAATCAGGGAGGGTAGTTAGTCTAGTTTCTTTTGAGAAATAATTCACATTGTCGAATGCAAGCACAAATAATGCTAAGCGTCTCGAAGGAACTATCAATTGGGTTATGTTTGAGCAAGGGTATTATTGACATTCTTTGTTGGGTGAGCTTTCGAGTGCTTCTGATAATAGTAGTGACGACTCCTCCAATGAAGATTGTATGTTTCCTTTATTGTTCCCCACTCCCGCGTAGGAGGATAATTTGTTACTTTGTGTCTTCCAATGAATCAGATGTAGAAACTTTAGCGGAGGATGTCGTTCACATGGATTCACTTTACAGAGACGTGAAGCACATCAACTATTTTAAGAGTAAGATAAATATATTGTTTACGGGGAGGGAAGAGGACGTCATCTTGGAGTTGTGCAGACCGGGCGAAAAGGTTTCCATACTGCTCCATTGTGGGGTTAATGATGAGATCTTTCACATGTATTCAACCGTTTTTGAAGATTTTGGGGTAATGTTTCCTTTTAATCCATTCGAGGTGGATGTTTTGAAAGAGCTCACCCTTGCTCCTTCGCAACTTCAACCCAACAATTGAGCGCTCATTCAAGGGTTTGAGATCTTGTGTGAAGTTCTAGGGTTCTAATCTTCTGTGGGCATCTTCTTTTATTTTTATGGAACTAAGTGGGGTTGATAGGCATTCTTAGGTGTCTATCAGTGCGCATCCTAACAAGAGTTTGTTCCTAACGTATGCTTCCTACTACAAAAAACTAGAAGGAGAAATATTTTCGGGTTCGTGAGGCTAAGGATTGTCCCGAGGCGGCCGTCACTATTATGAATTATGACCATGCCAAAAATTTTAGAGAACATTTCATCCTGCCAGAGGATTTTGAGGCTGCGAGGAAAGAGGACCATTCAGGTTTATTTACGGATGTCAGCACTGCTTGTCCTCGCTCGGTGGTGTTGCTAGAGGAATGGAGGAGAAGTACTTAGAGGATGTGATGAGTGTGAAGAAATCCCACTATGGAGCCCTTGAAGAGCTGCACATGTTTCAGGTTTAAGCCCAATTTCTCGAACGTGTCGTAGTATAGTAGATTCGCTGAACTTCCTGGGTCTATCAGTACTCTCTTTACGCTCCAGGTAAACATATGTACCCTGGTGACCATGGGTGCGTCCACATGGGGAATGATACCCATTTGGTCTTTATTGGAGAATGCAAACTCTGATTCGCTCCTAGGGGCTCTGTCTAGATTATTATTATCAATTAGTATAACTTGCCTAACATACATTTTTTGAGATGAGCTTGATTCTCCTCCATCTGAGAAACCTCCCGAAATGGTGTTGAAGGTGTGCTCCTCAGGGGGGTTTCTGTTTGGTTCCAGACCCTTATCTTTAGCCTACCTCGCCTCGCTTGAGCGCCCCTTTTCTTCATCACGACCCCTTTTGACGTAACCAATAAATGACCTCTTTTATGGCCTTATTTAGTTCGATAATTTAGTATTTTCAAACATTTTTATTTGCATTTTACTAAATTTTGTTTGTTTTCCCTTTCTTAACTTATGACCAAGATAATAGGAAGAATGTGAAGGAAATTAATGCATTTGATCAAGTTTTATTGATGAATTATTGATCGATGGAAGTTGAAGACCAAATCAATGCAAAAAAAAAGGTTCAAAAGCCCTTTGTCCATAGCCAAAAGCTTGAAGATGAAAATTTGATAAAAGATGACAATCAAGCACCTCATAGGAACCAGTGTTGTTCAACACAATCGTAGTGCTTGTGAATTTTAAGAAAACATTGGTTACACTTTGCATGATTTGAAGGGTTTGATGCATTGATTTGCAATGAAGCCTTATATGCCACTGAAGCTCGACCCTTGGCCTATAAATAAGCATTTGCTTCATCCTTTAAAACATCTTAAATCATTTGTACTCATTTCCTTACATAGTTTTAACTTTTTCTTTTCTTTTCAAGGAGAGCTATAGTTTCTAGTTCTTGTTCCTTTTATTTTTATTTTGTGTATGTCTAAAATGAGAAATTGTGAGTAGAATCCCTTTATCTTGGGATTGTGGAAATAATCACAATGATAGACTTTCCGTAACTCTGATTAAGTCTTTCTTGTTGCTATATTTTCTAGATTTATAATTTTATCTCATTGCTTTATGATTAACAATCTTAGACATCAATCGAGGTAACAAAGTTGAAGGATGATGTAGGATCTATAAGATAAAACAAATATTTCAAAACAAGAAAATAATATAGATTTCTTTGAGGCGATATAGTGTAGTTTAACATCTTGTCAATGGATCATGCCATGAGAATATAAGGATCCATTGGTTTAAAATACGCTTATGCAACAATAAAAGGGGTCATATGTTATACTTTCTCCGTCTCGTATTAGATGACATATTTGATAATGTGTATTATTGACCTAACATATTTTGACCATATATTTATATTAATATATAAAGATAAATAATATCATATAAGATGTTGTTGAATTCGTCTCGATGAATATTTTCAACATATTAAATTTTTTATAATTTTTTCTAGGCTTAATAGCAGTTTTCACTCCCTAACTTTTACAAAGTTGCAATTTTGACCCCCTAAGAAAAGAAAATTACAAAACTGCCCCCTAAGTTTTGCAACTGTAGCAGTTTTGGCCCCCCAAGGCCAAAAAAAAAATATATTGTTGGGTATTTGTATTGGCTGCATTGTTGCTAAAACAAATATCCTTGATGTGTAAGTTGGAACCAATGTTCCAACATGTGTTTAGGCATCTCTGTAAGATGTTGGATACGATGTTCCAACATCCTGGCACGGTTTAGTGTGCCTGGGTTCATGCCTACTTGTACGCGCGCCCTTTATGGTTTAAGGAAATAATATTTTCTTATCTTATTGACCAAGCAACGCGCATATCTTTGAAGAATCAGCTGTGGAATATTTCTAAAGTAGTTTTTATATTTTAGGAAATATTTGTTATTGGTTTAATCGTTCCTAAAGATGTTCTGACATTTGAACACTTTCCATATTTGTTTCTGATTCTTGTTTTGTAGATTAGCTGAACCGATATGCTTTGTGCTGAAGCCCAACTAAGTATTTAGCCCAAACTGCTTCAGTATATAAGGAAGACTTCAAGACCTAATTGATCATTCAAGCCGTCATACTAAAAAGTTTAGATTTTTAGGGTTTGAGTCTTTATGTGCTCTATTCTTGTATCGTTTGTGATGCAAGTCAAGAACCTTTTGTGAGCCTTGCTTGTATCGTCTGTGATACTTGTTTAGGACTGTTTGTGTGAGTTTGATACTCTTGTGTACTACACCGAAGTTGTGAAACAAGGTGTTAGTTGTTTGTATTTGAAGGTAACTTTTACTTTGAGTCTGTTTAGGTCTGATAGGTCACAAGGGTTGTGATTGACCATTAGGATGGTGAGATGGGATCTCAGATCTATAAGTTCCTAGGTTGAAGTCTATACGGGTAGATCCTAGGTCTTTAGTGTAAACGAGGAGTTTACTGAGAGCTATAGAATAAGGACTACACTAATGGATTTCCTTCCTGGCTTGGTAGCTCCCAGATTCGGTGTGTTTGTCACCGAACTGGGTCAACAAACTCACTGTGTTCTTTACTTTCTTGTCATTTATTTTCTTGTTTTTTATTTCTGTTTATCGCGTGATGTTGGAACATTGAACTGAACATTGCAAACGTTAAAACATCGTACAGAGCATACTAAAACAAGTGCGCTAGAATTTCAAAAATAACACGTGTCACCTCATTTAGGGTGCCTTGTCAGCGTAGACCGAGTCAAAATTGGCCTTGGGGGCCAAAACTGCCACATGTGCAAAACTTATGAGGCGGTTTTGTAGTTTTTTTTTCCTTAGGGGGCCAAAATCGCAACTTTGGGAAAGTTAGAGGGCTAAAATTGCTATTAAGCCTTTTTTCTAATTGATAATTAAAGAAATTAAAAATAAAAAATATGCATTGATATACGTGACAGAGTCAACTATGTTACTTAACATGGGACAAAGTATTAATTTACCTCACCATTAGGGTATTGATTTGCATAGCAAAGAAGCGCTTTTATTATTGTGGAAAACAAAAATACTTCTAGGTTTGCATTGAATTCAACAATATTTTAACTTTTAAAAAAACAATATTTAATCTTCTTAATCAATGTCTTAAAGACACTCTTTAACATTTCTCTTATTTTATTTAGGGATAATAGCCAGTTTAGCATTTGAATGTGTAATGACTAGTCACAAATCACAATAGTCCCTGAATGTATCAAAATTTCAAAATAGTTTCTGATTGTGCACTCTGTTAGACAAAATAGTCTCTGGTGCTAAAATAACCTCTCAATGCTCACAATAACTCTTTTCACATAAGAACTAAAATGACAATAAGTAAGTACTTATAAGACTATAAAGACTAACATGATAATAAGTAAGTATATTGAAGTACCAATATGACAATATTAATAAAACATTTTAACATCAAAAACTATATTATCTAACAAATTGCATAATCAAAGACTATTTTTAAAAATTTATACATTAAATAATTATTATAACTACTCATTACGTATTAAGTGATCAAAGTGACTATTACTCTTTTTATTTATTTGTTAGCAAGTGTTGTAATGTAACGTGACATCAACCACTATAGAGTGTAGACCCACTCTGGCGATTCACTCGCCTCTAACCGGTGACCGTGTCTTTTCAAAAATCAATTCTCAACAAATTTAAATAGAAGCAATGATAAATCCAAACTTTGAAACACTTCATATTATAATATATTTTACTAATCATAGGAAATCCCGACGAAGCATCAAATAATTATTTGGAAGGAGGTGAGCCATTAGATGAATTGCTATGTATTATTCATCCACTTTTTACTAATTACATTTATCATTGTTGTTGCTTTTCTTTTGTGGTGGTCGGAGTTTGAACCCTATATATTTATGCAATGTTTCTATGAACTGAGCTAAGTTCATGATGATCATTGTTGCTGTTTTTTGCCAGCTTAAAACATTTTTTTTTTTATCACATTATCTATGCAAAAGTAGGTTATTTTAGATTGAATTTTTCTCTTTCTAATTACATCTTTCGGTAAATTTGATTATAAAAACATTATTTTGTTGATGTAATTGAAAAGTTATGAATTTATATTATATTTTATGAAAGATGTTATATTTGTTATATTGTTCGTATCATTAAAAAAAATAAGTTTATTATGTTACATTATTAAAAAAAATAATCAAAATCAAATTAACTTTAATAAAAAATTTATAAAAACTATTGATTGTATTTTATATCTGATAGTGCAATAATAAACTGGATATTTTATGACATTTTATCGTAGTTTGATTATAATATTTTATGACATGTTATCAAAACATAGGCTATAAAATAATATAGGAAAATGTTAAGACCTTTACATAGTAAATTTTTATAAGAATTATTGTATTCATAGTTTTAAAACTCAGACAGAACCGGCTGGTTGAACCGGTCCGACCGTGAATCGGTGGGTAAGCCGGTTCGGTTCACTTATTGGATCAGTTATGCTATTGACTCGTTACGAACCGGTGCAACTCGGTCAAAACTGAAATAAACCGGTGACTCGGTGGTTTTCTCGAACCGGCCGGGTTAACACACTTGACCGTTTTTTTTTTTGTTTGCAAGAAATAAGGGTCTGTTATATTTTTTAAAAAAAAATCCAACTTGCCTAGGCAGGGAATCAAACCAGCAAACAGGAACTGTAAATGTACAATGAAATACCAATACACCATGCACTCATTATTGGTATTAATTTACTTTTTATTTTTTATATTAATTTCAATTGCAAAAGTTCACTACAACTTATAATTTAATGTTTCAATTATCTTTTTTCATAATTTTAGCTGAATTATATTTTAAATTATATCCAAATATTTTTAACACAAAAAAATACACTTGCTTGTAAATATTGTTGTAATTAATAGCATATTTATTTTGTCAAGAATAAAAATAGCGTAATTTGTTTTTATGAAAACCAGTTTTCTGCTTAAAATTATTTTTTGTATTTGATTGTATTGTATCATAGTCAATGGATTAAATTTGAAAAATAAAATTGTGAAATTAGGTTAATTTTTTTGACTTTTTATAAGTGTAATACTTTTTTTAAGAGAGTAGAATCATATAATGTAATACAAGATTTTCATTATAAAGACCGAGTGACACAATCGAGTCAACTGATTTAATTCGATTCTTTCATGCGGTTCGACCAGTGACCCAATGGTTCGACCATTGACTCAGTGATTCAATACCCTTACCGAGTCGATTACCGGTCCGAGTTTTAAAACTATGATTGTATTTAATGTATTGGAAATTGAAACAATTAATATTTTTAATAGATAATTTATTAAATTAGAATGTTTAAAGAGTACATCAGAATCAGAGACACTCTTAACAAAACCTAATAATATAATAAATTGGCAGGCTTTGGATAAAATAGGGTAGAAGGATGGGGAGTTTATAACTTTGACCTTTCAATAATTCTTTAGTCACATCTTTCAAAAAAAATAATTCTTTAGTCACAATTTTTTTATGTCCAAATATAATTTAATATATACGAAATCCGAAAATATACAAGGTGCTATAGCACCAAAGGCACCTCAGGAACCCACCAGCAAAAAGAAAGGTGGAGAAAAAGAATCCCAAGACCAAGGTTTTGTAACTCGAGAGTTTATCTCAACTCGTTTTGCTTAGGTAAACTCGACTCGTAAATTCGTACTGCTTAGGTAAACTCGACTCGTAAACTCAACTCGAGAACTCGTACGAGTTTATCTAAAATTAAAATTATATAAAACTTATTATATGCATGACATATATAAGCTAATATAATATTGTAAATAAGTCAATAATGCAAAATATGACTTAATTACAAAGGAAAATTATACTAAACTACCATAATAAAATGTTATGCTCAACTTAGCATCAAAATACAAAAATTAACGCACACAATCATAAGTTTCATAAGTCTCTAAGTTTAAGTCATCCATAAAACCATCCAAAAAAGCAAGTTTCATAAGTTCCTAAAGTTGTTAATAAAACTATCTAAAATGTAAACTAATTAATTTCTTCAAAAGGTCAACAAACATCACCACCGTAACCCTAACCGGCGTCGCAATTACCGGCGTCGAAATCTGAATTTCCACCGTCGGAATCACAACCCTCACCGGTATGTGCTCCCATATTCATGGTTTGAGAACTCAGAGAAGAAAGAAAAAAAATGTTTCATTTCAAGAACATGTTATTGTAAAGGTAACTATTCAGTAAACGTTTAAGTTTTTGGGCTTGTAAAAAAGAGATTGAGTTTTGGAAAAAAAGGGCACAAAAAAAGGGCCAATTTTTTTTATTTACCTCCGAGTTAACACGATTTTGGTACCTAAAAACGTAAACTCGATAAACTCGGAGTGTTAACACTCGATTTGCGAAACATTGCCCAAGACCCTTACAAAAATCACCAAACAAAAGAAAACCCCGAAGACACCTACAAGTACAATACACTACACTACAGGAAAAAAAATCAACAACAAAACCGCACAACTAAATAAGGACCACGAAGCAAACTCAATTTTATCAATCAATTGCATTAAATAAGATATACTCCTATAGAACACCAAATCGTTGCAAGTAGATCAGATGAACCACACAACTGTATGTCAGATCAACAAAAACTTCTCCTAAAATGGGCTCTCGCACTAACCTCAAAATAACATTAAAAAAGACTGATTACAATTATATTTGAATATCTCGTATTTTCATACATGCATTCAACATCTTTGTTTATGTCTATTTAAAAGAATATTTGGTTTCCCTAATAAAACAGAATATTTGGTTAGCCACAATCCCAGATACTAATTATATTACCAATAATTATCACTCAAATTGAAATATATTTTTTTGAAGAAGCAAAATAAATCCACATAAATTGACACCAAAGAGAATCAAACTTGAGACTTTGAGAAGAAGCACACTCCCAAGTCCTAAGCCAATACCACTAGGTCAACCCAAGTGGGGTTCAAATTGAAATATATTACTAAACTGAAACAGACTTCCAACACAAGGAGTGTTTAAGAAGACATCAAAAGTGATTCAAAGTTAACATAGAAAGTTTGCAAATCGAAAATACATGAAAGGGAGAAAAAAAAAACTAAGTTACAAATGATATGCAAATAAAAGGATTAAATCTCCTATAGTTATAGTCGAAATTTAAAGTTCAGAAATGATAAATGAACACATATTTTTTGACACAATACAAACACTATGGGTAATCTTGTCATTTTAACTTTAATTAGAAGGGCAATTTTGTCATTTTCTGTCTCCTTCCTCCTTTCACTGTGATATGGCCGAAGCAAAGTAACAACTGGATCTGAGATGATGGAAACGAACGGATCTGAATCAATCGGAGTTCCATCCACCGTCGTGAGGTACTTCGTCGCCGAAACAGCTCGATTGAGCCACCATCGCCCTTCGTCTCCCCTACTGGACAAGTCCTAATTTATGGCGGACGGTGGAGTTGCGGTGTTGTTGTAGCAGTCGGAGCATGGTGGTTACAACAAAGAGAGAGAGAGAGGACAATGAGGTGGTGGTTGAAGCTACACGTTAGAGAGGTTGTAGAGAACCAACACGTTTCCGGTGGCGGTGGCCGGTTAAGGATGGATGAGCTGAGGCCTGTGAGAGTGAAGACATGGTATGAGAGAGATGGTTTTTTTTAGAGGAGAGTGATGGTCCGACGTTGAAGGAGAAAGAAGAATTGGAAATAAAAAAAAATAAAAAATAAATGATGTATTGAGCAACAGGAAAACATATTACGGTGTCATTCTTGTGTTAGGTTTTTTTTGTCTAGTTATCACTCCTGTTTAAAGTTACATAAGTCTTTCAACCACCAAAATAAATAACGGAGCTATACTTTTCGCCTAAAAAGTTTATATTCGAATGCCTCTAAATTCTTATGATTTTAAACCAAGGGATGCGTTAATCTCACGTCCCATAGTTTTATGAATTCTTATATTTGAACGTGCCTAAAATTTTTAGTCTTTTAGCACCTTATTTCCTTTCTATCTTTCTTTTCCTATCATATTAGTATCAATATGTTATATTTATTATATCACTTCCTTTCTTTATTTTTTCTCTCAAGGTGTCATTTTGACTTTGGGTATGCAACAAATATTTTCCTTGTTTTCATATACACTCCCCACCTTTTGTTAGGGGAGTACGGATGGAAGCGGGAGTATGATTTTTTTAAAACTAACGGGTAGGGTGAAGATATAAAGATAGATTTAATTGAGAAAAGAAAAGATTACTCATCTTTGCCCTGCACAAAACGCTCACACCCAGCTGAAAAGACATTAATGCTCCTGCGCGAGTTAAGTCACGCACCACTAGCATGTGCGCGAGTTAACTCACGCACTTTGGTCATTGGTCAGAGCTGAAGGACACACGATTTTGCACGTTTTTGTTAAGTTTTTCACGTTTTTTTGACTATATTTATGGTAGATATCCTATGTTACAACGTATTGAATAAAGTAACTAAATGAATTAGAATAAATTCAACGTGAATTTGAATAAAAATTGCATATTGAATAAATTGAAATAAAGTTCCGTATTACAAAAAATCGAAAAAATGCCTAATTAAACTCAGCGTGAATTTGAATAAAGTTGTGTATTGAATAAATTCAAATAAAAGTTACATTGCATTATATAGACGAGTCATTACATTACATTGCATTCGGAAATGTTCCTTCCAGCTACAACAATTATCTTACCACTGAACGGGGTAAATTCAAACTAGCTAAACACCAGCTCTCAAGCATTCATCCGGAAGTTCTATTGTTTCATTCAAAAGATTAAATTCTTGTTAGTTTGGTTTAGATGATGGTATTCAAGTGCCAAAAGAATGAGGTCTAGTCTTTGACATTTCAATACCTTCATATAAACCACACTAACAAGAATTTAATCTTTTGAATGAAACAATAACACTTACGGGTGAATGCTTGGGAACTGGCGTTTAACAAGTTTGAATTATCCCATCCAGAGGAAGATAATTGTTGTAGTTGGAAGGTGCATTTCACTGCCTAATCACGATCTTTTGTCGGAATCAGACTGTTGATTATATCTTCAGTTGATCTTTGCAACGTTACCCGCATATCGATCCACTGGAACATGATGTGCTCCCAAAACATGCTCTTCATGTTTTCGTCGTTCGTTAATTTCACCCAAGTGAACGATACTCTTCCCTCGTCGTGCATTGGACGTTTATACCGAACGTATTTCACCCTTCTTGTGTCTCTGGGGTTGACTCCTTGGTTGAATTCGTTAAGTTGACCCTTGAGACCTCTTAACGTTACACCAAGGCACCGAACCTTCAACCTCTGAGGTTCTCCGCCGTTGAATTTTGCATGAACGTCGATCCACCCCGCCATTGTTTCAAATCTACACAGTAAGAAATTAAAAACAATAAATGAAAAATTCATTCAAACATTTCATCAAACACTTGGAGTGCAAATTATACATAAACCTTAAAACTCAAAATTACAACATTAACATGCAAACATCTAGCCACAATTAAGCAACATAAGTCATTTACATGTAACATTGTATCATTTCTTTCAAGCAAAATCAAAATTTAAACAAACCCTAAATCTAAAAAAAAACTACAACATAAACATGCAAACATCTAAACATTTAAGCAACACAAGTCATTTTCATGTACACATTGTATGATTTCTTGCTAAAAAAACCAAAATTTAAACAAACCCTAAATCTAAAAAATTTCTAATTTAAGAGAAAAAATTTAACATATAAACATAAAAGTTTAATGGTGTTTGATTATGAAGACTTACTTGTTATTAGAGTATTGTTTGATTTGAACTTGAAGGAATTTTGGGTTTGGGTGATTTGAGAGAGATTTTTGAGATTTTAGATGAGAAATGAGGAAATGAAGTGTTTTGTCTTCTTTAAGACAGCACGTAGCGCCACTTAACTAGCGCAGCGCAAGTTAACTCATGTAGTGTTAGTTAAGTGGCGCAACGATTAACACTTGTGCTACTTAACTAGCGCAGGAGCATGTTGGGCATGGACTCCCCAGAGCGAGCCGCAAATCCTAGGAAGAGTTGACGGTATGCAACAGGTCCTACGTAGATGCCCGGCAGCTTCAACAATTCTTTGCTTTGTTTGGGCTCTACTTATACGACAGCCTTATAGCATCGAGTTCACTCGTTGGACGGGAATGAGAAAAACAGATGGAAGAAGACCAATTCTTCGGCATGCAAGTCAGTTAGTTGAACATGGGCTGAACTATTGGGTTTAGGATACTACCAATCCACTCCATATGTTTGATATTCCAACACGTTTTTTCTTTTGATTATTGCTCTTCCCCCAGCGCAAAACGGTCGCACTCTGCAACCATGCCCAAAATGCCCCTGCGCTAGTTAAGTAGCACAAGTGTTAATCGTTGCGCCACTTAACTAACACTGCATGAGTTAACTTGCGCTGCGCTAGTTAAGTGGTGCTATGTGCTGTCTTAAAGAAGACAAAACACTTCATTTCCTCATTTCTCATCTAAAATCTCAAAAATCTCTCTCAAATCACCCAAACCCAAAATTCCTTCAACGTTGAAAAGTATACCTGCGTGAGTTAACTCGCGTTGAAAATGCACGTGGATGAGTTATTTCACGCTTGACTATTTTGACGGGAACGAGCAAAAATAGATGGGAGAAGAGCAATATCTGCGTGTTGTAGTAGCAGAGTCGGTCTAAGGAAGCTGCCACTTTAGGCCCTCAAAATTTTTAAGTCTCATATTAGGCCCTCGAATCTTTTTTGCTTTAAATATATTTTTAGAAGTCAAATTCTTTAAACATATTTGCGCCAAGCTTAATTGGTAGTTTAATAGAGACTTATAGTTTATGTTGCAAGTTTGATCTTAAAGGTAGGTTTTTTTGTGTATTAACCTTCCATTCAATGTTCAAATGTTGACGGTAAGGAATATCCATATTAAAATTATTTTTAATGTTCTCTGTCAATCTATTTAAAATGTTTCAATTCAAAATTCGATTTAGGCCTTCAAATACATTGCAGTGGGCCTGTGTAGCCGGACCAATTTTAAACGAAGTTTACTCTTTATCCAACAATTTTTGCTCGCTCCTAACTGAAAAGATCAAAATGCCCCTGTGTGAGTTAACTCACGCTAGTGTTAAATTTGCGTGGGTTAACTCACGTTGCGTGACTTAACTCACGCTGCGTTCTGTTTTAAAGGCAGACAGAATCTCATTCCTTATTTCCCATCTAAAATCTCAAAAATGTCTCTCAAATCACCCAAGTCCAAAATTCCATCAACTTCAAATCAAACAACGCTCCAATAACAAGGAAGTTTTCATAATCAACCACCATTAACCTTTTTATGTTGATATGTTAGATTTTTTTTCTCTTAAATTATATTTTTTTTAGTTTTAGGGTTTTGTTTAAATTTTGATTTTTTTTACAAGAAATAATACAATGTTAAATGTAAACGACGTATATTGATTAATTGTTTAAATGTTTGCATGTTTATGTTAGATTTTTTCTCGTAAATTAGATTTTTTTAGTTTTAGGATTTTGTTTAAATTTTGATTTTTTTGCAAGAAATGATACAATGTTACATGTAAATGACTTATATTGCTTAATTGTTTAGATGTTTGCATGTTTATGTTGTTGTAATGACTTTTAAGGTTTATGTATAATTTGCACTCCAAGTGTTTGATGAAATGTTTGAATGAGTTTTTCATTGATTGTTTAATTTTTTTATGGTGTAGGTAGGTTTGAATCAACGACCAATTTATTCAGTGTTTGCATACGCTTCAATGATGGAAATCCTCAGATGTTCAAGGTTCGGTTTCGATATATTAATGCCATGTTAAAAGGTCTCAATGATCAACTTAATGAAATCAACTAAGGACTCAACCCCGGAGACACAAGGAGGGTGGAATATATTTGGTATGAACGCCCAATGTTGGACGATGGGAGAATAACGTTCAGTCGGCTAGAATTAAAGAAAGACGACGACGTGAGGAACATGTTCTCGATTTTTTGACAGTACAACATGTTCCCGTGGATCAATATGTTTGTCACGTTGCTAAGATCAAATGAATATATTCTCAACAGTTTGATTCCGCCAAAAGATCATGATTAGGTAGCATTCACCCGAAAGGGAATGCACCTTCCAACTACAACAATTGTCTTACCTCTGAAACTGGATAAGATCAAACTTGTTAAACAACAACTCTCAAGCATTTACTCGGAAGTTCTATTGTTCCTTTCAAAGATTAGGTAGTGTCTTTATTTTGTTGGAATTTAAATTAAATTCTTATTAGTTTGGTGAAGATGTTGGTATTGAAGTGTCTTATACTGAATGTAGTGATTTGCAAGCCCCTTTGAAAAGTCAAAAGATTAAGAGAACACAACATGTATTGTGTAGAATAAGCTATATAGGCTGTCACATCGACTTCCTTCATATAAGATGAGTGTCACTGAAGGGAGTGCACTTCTAAGGGGTTCCTTTGAATTGGATTGTGCTCCTCTGTCAATTGAAATTAGTCAGAGGGCACAACAGTAAGATTAAATTCAAAACAACCTCTTGGAATGCATTTCCTTTATGCGATGATGAGAATGCACCTATAAGGGGTTTCTTTGAACAGGATCGTGCTCCTCTGTCAATTGAAATTTTTCAGTTGGCAGGGCAGTAAGATTCAGTTCAAAGCAACCTCTTGGAGTGCATTCCTTTATGTGATGACTCATTTTATATGAAGGAATTCGATGTGATAACATATATATATAGTTGATTTTGTAGAATACATGTATTGTGTTCTCTTAATTCTTTTGAGTTTTCCCAGGACGCTGCAGATCATTACGCTAAGTATAAGACACTTCGATGCCAATATTTTTGGTAAACTTTCAAGAATTAAATTTAAATCTAACATCATGATGATACCACATATATTTAGGAAGAATGTATTGTAATGTGTCACTTTATTCGAATTTATTTATTAAATACCCAACTTTTATTCGACTTGAATTTATTCGAATTTATTTATTTATTTAATTCACAATTTTTATTCGAATTCACGCTAGGTTTCATTAGTCTTTATTCGAATTTATTTATTCACTTTATTCAAATTTATTTATTTAATACGGAATTTTTATTCAAATTCATGCTAGGTTTAACTAGTCTTTATTCGAATTTATTTTTTCACTTTATTTGAATTTATTTATTCAATACGTAATTTTTATTCGAACTCATGTTGAGTTTAATTAGTCTTTATTCGAATTTATTTATTTAATACACAACTTTTATTTGAATTCACTTTATTCGAATTTATTTATTCAATATGCAATCATAAAATAAATACAAATATAAACAAAAATAATAGACATATATAAAATCATAAAATCTCATTTTATTAATATAATGGATACATTTACAATAGGGAATAACTAAATCTGGGGTAAAAAAAACCACAAGAAAACCAACCTCCTTGGGGTAAAACTAAATCTGCAGATATAGTTTTACCTCAACCTTCTTGGGTTTATTTTACCCCACGAAGACTGGTCACCAATCATCTCCAATTCAAAGCAACCTCTCGAAATCTTCAAAGATGTCTCTTTCTATGAAAGGCCAAAGATGGGAAAACAACATTGTTGTTGTAGAAGGAAGAGGAGGGTAGAGCGTGAGGAGGAGAGAATGTGAGAAATGGTGTGAGAAATAGTGAAGAGGAGGGTATTTATAGGTGGTTTAGAGTAAGATAGCTTTTAACTACACTTAATGAGGTCAAAAAAAACGTGTAAAAACTTATAAAAACATGTAAAATCCATTTAATTTCATTGACCATCATCTAAAAAAATGTGTTCTTGGTGCATGAACAACCAGTCAACCTGCGTGAGTTACCTCATACCACCGGCCAAAGGTGCGTGAGTTAACTCACGTTGCATGCATGAGTTAACTCACACAGGGACAATATAGTAAATTCAGTTGGGAATGAGCAATTTCATTTTAAACAAACAACATAATCATGACATGGGCAATGCAACGGGCCGGTTATCATTATGACAACATTCACTCTTACAGACACTTGTAAAATAATTTTCTCACAAGATGAAATTTATGAAGATTTTACCATTTTATCCAATAAATGTTAACCACTTTCCTTTTGTTTATAGGTATTTTAAAATAAGAAAATGAAGTATTGTAATGATGAAATTTTTTTTTTTGTAGAGTAATGATGTGTTAAGAACACTATCTTTACAACAATATCTCTACCATATACTGTATGGAATTAGCATGTTTGTTCACTAGAGTCTAAACACTCCATGTTAATTTGGGAGAAAAACAATGGTTTTTTTCTTTGGGTTTTTTTTCTTTCTAAAGAGGCAGAAAGGTAATTCAGTTGGGAAAGGTAATTCCTGAACAATGGTTTCTTTCCTAATCTTGTCTTCTGCCATCTATCATGAACCTAACTCAACAGAGGGAAAAGGTAACAACTAATATTTATTATTTTCTAAAAAACTGTGATTGGTTTTAAAATAAATTATTTTTTTTCTATACAAAATTTATAGAATGTAATTCATATAGGTTGTCTTATATAAAATCATTGATGTGCTTTCCCGCTCCTTAGTATTAATTTAAAAAAAAAAAAATCCTACGTGCGTTTTGTGTTTCTCATTTCTTGAGAAATAAAATAAAGGGTGTTTTTGGTTTGGAGAATGGTAAATACTGCACAGAACTGTACAAGGAAGAACACCACAATACAAGGGAGAACAACACATGACAAATTTTTATGGTATTGAATAATTTTTTGTTTTATACGATTTTTGGGGACGAAATACTATTTTAGTATTTTAGACAACCTGTACGTGGGACAAAAAGTTGTGCTGTGGTTTGGTAAGGGACAAAAATATCAGTTTTTGTCATGTCCCTTGCCTCCAATTTGTCCTGTACTTGAAACAGTTTTACAAATCAAACACTGAACAATTGGAGTTGTTATGTCGTGTTCTTCATTTTTTTAGCAAATCAAACGCACCCAAAACAAGACAACACAAGTTTGAGAGCAAAACCAATAAATTTGCAAAGCAAAGATTTTAATTTATTTTCAAAGGCAAAGAACCATAAAGCACAATATATATGTGCTTTCATTTCATGACCATTTTCACTAATGATCTTTATTTCATTACATAAACATAGAGAGATAGCTTAACTAATACAATAATTAAGCTATCACATTACCCCTTACTTATTTTTTAGTACTGATCAAAGCTCAAGTCACACTCAGAAGATTGTGGAATATTACACCTCTTAGGCAAATTCCTCACCTCCCTTTCCATCTCATACATTTCCCTCTTTTCCAACTTATCACTCAAATTGTCCATTATCTCTTGCAAAGCATTGCACCTACATTCCTTATTGTTAACTTCACTAAGCTGATTGCAACACTTCTCCTTGAGATCTTCTTCTTGGTAGTTGATTCCCCTCATTCTCAGCACGTCCTCGTCTTCCTTCTGAATCCTCTGCTTTAGGTGTTTCTCGCAGTGATTTAGGTTCAACTTCTGGAGTTGCCTGCGGCAACTTTCGTCTGGCCTATCTGATTTCCTTGTCACGGTTGCTTGAGCAACGAAGAGAACTAATGCAAGAAGGGAAGCCATGAGGAGAATATTGTGCTTGGCCATTGTTATGTGAAATTTGAGAGTTTTTGCTATTACTTCTTTTTGATTTTGATTTGATGAGTAATAAAGAGGGAAAGAGCGGGGTATTTATAGAGGATTTGGGGTGATGCGTGTTAGGTACGTGGAAGGGGAATATATGTAGGTTTTGGTGTTTTCATGGTGTGGCTATGTTTGCTTATTTGCTTGTTTTATGAGTTCCACGTATGACAGTTTCTTGAACACGGGTCAGGTGATTTCTTTGCTGCACAACAGGTAGATTGCTTGATTTGGATTGTAGTTTTCACTTGCATATATATAGATATATTATTCATTTCTAGTTATATACTCTAGAGAATATAGCTAATCCCGAGGATTTAATATTAAGATGCAATTACAAGTGGATATAGACGACAAGACCTACTTCAGATGCCAAGAATGTCTGATGTTTACCTCAGGTTAGGGTTATACTATTTTTTTTAAAAGGAAAATGATAACATATCTCCGAGGCATTTTTTTGAAGACTTTTCATAGTAAGTTTTCTTCATAAAAAATCTATGTATTTAATGTAGGGGTGAATATGGGTTGGGTCCATCTAAAAATTCCGGTCAAACTAACTGAAAAAAAGGGTTGGATAATAGAGTGAGTATAATTTTAAAAATGAAAGAACCCATAAAAAATAATGGGTTTCGGACAAAACGTAAACCCAATATACCCATTGTACTAGCGGTGAGCATAATATCTAAAACTAGAGCTAAGAATTGTTTACGTCCTCCCTTGAGAATGCTTTCAAGAGGAGTATTTATAGTCTTTCTCTGGCTTGTATTTCCGTGACTTAGCCTCCAAGCAACTTGGGCCTAAGTCACGTTTAAAGCGTTCTAGGTGCTTCTAGAAGCCTTCTAAGGTGATGCCCTTAGGAGAGTCGCCCAGGGTTTTTTGGGCCATTCAAGAGGGCGTTGTGCCCTTAAATGCATACTGGCGGTCCACAACCTCCAAAACAAGAGTCTTGTAACAAGACGAAGTGATGAATAGTGAAATTGATGGTTCACCCATTTATCCAATAATGTCAACATTTTTATTTTTATTTTCATTGGGAAAAAGGAGAATACAAAATATTTTGGTCATAAATTAAGTCTAATATCTAAAATTGACACAAGACATTCTCTATATGGAAAATCAAAACAAGTTAGAGTTACAAATTCGGATGTTGCACTTTTTGATTATTTTGATGCTAATGCAATTTTATGTCATATAATTGTAGGTTGTTACAAGTATTTTATGATAAAATTTATTATTTTACATTATCATTTATTATTATTTTACGCTAAAATATATGAAAATAAGTTACACAACTTTTTTAGAGAATAAAAAAATTGAGTATTTTTTATGAAAAAAAACACTCATCATTTAGTCATTTAATTAATATTAAAAAAAAATCAGACCCAACCCAAC
>Ga0315913_1003042_pt1 | contig 20006 bp, 10 predicted proteins | sample MpolsnodulesMG_FD_207736 | JGI IMG/M metagenome (GOLD analysis project Ga0315913, IMG submission 207736) | Medicago polymorpha root nodule microbial communities from Los Angeles, California, United States - small nodules | ecosystem: Host-associated > Plants > Roots > Nodule | place: USA... | reverse complement strand
GTGCATCAAACTGAAATTGTTATCACTGTAAAACCAATAGATGTAATAGAGAAAATCATATCCTAAACATTTAGCTTGTTCTATTAGTCATTAAGACATCGACGCAAACATAATCACTAAATGGTTAACGATGTAATTTTATCATCATGTACCATTAGTAGATTCCTATGAATACCAGCACAATGTAGCAGTACTAGCACACACTCACCTCGTTCCTTAGCAATATTAATGCTGCTTGAATTCAAGCTCCTTAGCCTATGCAAGATCTCATCAACTATTTTCTGCTTCAAATATCGCGGTAACTCAACCGCCAAATTCTCTCTCGAAAATTCCCCTTCTAAAACCTTCACCTAATTGCACAAACGGTTTCACAACAAGCAAACGATCAATAGATTCAAATGTAAAGCGTTGTTAGATCTTAATCTGAGTTCTTACCAATTTAATTAACTCAACCGGTTTATATGCCATGCGGATTTGCACCGATTCTTCCATTTTGCGAATCTGATCCGGGCTATAAGATACAACGTCTGAAAACACAATAAACGTAATCAATATGGAAACGGTTTATCTTGAAGAACAAAAAAACTGTATTATGAGAAGATTGATGTTGGTAAACCTACCGTTACTGGAAACTTTTGTGGAGTGGATAGAAAGAGAAGAATAAAGAGAGCGAAAAACGAAGAGAGCAACAATGGCAGTGTTGAAAAGGCAAAGAAAGAGAGTAGTGTTGTTGAAGGAACAAAGGTACTTCCCTCTGGCCATGTTTCTCTCACTCTCTTCATTCGACCACACTCTCTCTTTTATTTAACTGCAAAAAGACACAACACCGAATTTTTATATGAGATTGAGCTATTCAAGCAACCTCAAAATTCAGTTAGTGATCTCCTTTTGTTATTCTAAGAATATTGATTTTGCTTTGTTTTGGTCGCTGGTCACACTCAACTGAACTAACTGGGTTACCTACAGTGACATGTTGTTTACTGACATAAATAAACATATTCGTTACTTTTTAAAAAACTAGCACATCCTACAAAATAACAAAATCAAAGTCACATTGAATTCGATTTCTAAAGTCGTTCATTTGTAAGACAGTCTAACATCATATAAAAAATTAGGACGTTTTGTTACCGACTTGAGTATTAGCCTCATGTCGGATCTTCAGGAGTTAAGTCGGAAAAATACTTTGAGTTAAGTTTCCCCTTTTACTTAAAAGAACTCCCCCTTTTATTTACTCCTATTATATACTATCATTATTAAGTTAAGTTCACCGTTTCACATAATTATTAGAGTTCTAGAAGCACCTTATGTGATACTACTTTTGTTTTTAAATGTAAGACCATTTTGAATAAACCACAAGAATTGAGAAAATTGACTGTAGTATTAAATTTATCGGCATTTGTATAGTTTTAAAAGTTTATCATTTTAAAAAAAGGATTAGTAAATGTTTGCTCAAGCATAATTATTAAAAAAATAGTACACCTAAAAATTTGAAAGGAGTGTTCTAAAAAAGGACAGAAAAAACTCTAAAGATTTGCTACATTTAAAAAAAAAAAGGTTGTCAACAGTTTGAACTATAGCATAATAACTTCGCTCGATGTTAGTTGTATTTTCTTTTTATAGGACTGTGTTTATTTTAAATAAAAAATGTGATTTTATTGACATTGATATTTTTTTAAATATTGATATTGTTATTAAACAAGTATATTGATTTTTCTAAGAAAGTTTCTAAAGTACTACAAAAATTGAAGTGTTTCGTGTAACTTTTTTCAATAGGTTAATAAGATACCATTTAATGAAAACTTTCACTTATTGCAATTGGATACTTGATTGTAAAATTTCGTATTTAAAAGTTTATATTTTTGGTTTTATGCATCACAATAGATTTCTTCTCATTTCTGTCAAAAAAAAAAAAAAAAACCTTTCTTTAATGTACGACAATGATGTCCTTATCATTTTTCATTTCCATCATTTATGTGCAAGTTGGTTGCGAGTCACAACAGTGTTTTAGGAAACGGTGAAAAGGACATTTTATTATTTTAAAAAGAAATTAAAACTACCGATTTCGTTGTATGAAATTCACAATGAGAATAGTTGGACAAATAAAATACATTTTTCTATTATTTTTGAAGTGAAAATATGTGTCAAAAAAAAGTGAAAATATGAAATATAAAAATAAGGGAAAATTACACTAACCTCCTCTGAGGTTTATCTAAATGTAACTTACACTCCCTCTATTTTCTTAAAAATCACCAACCTCCCCCACTGTTTAACTCTACAAACGTCTGTTAACTTTGTACTGTAGAAAAAGAAGAAGAAAAACATCCACGTCAGTAACTTGATACTTTGCGTTTTCCTTTTCTCCAACCAGCTGTACTTAGAAACTATGTTCTCCCATAGAATCAAGCACTATATATATAAGGTGGCTTGGTATTTTGCAGATTGAACTCTTTTTATTTAATATCCCTTATCTGAATCTTATACTATATCTCTCTGTAATGTGGAGCCTTAAATTTTGTTATTGGGTTTGATGCTCATGGTCAAATTTTAATTTATCGCAGACCCTTTGATAATAGGTTTGGAGTTTGGTTAACAGTCTGGTTTACCAATTCTGCCTACTAGTTGAGTTTATGCCAAGTATTAGGTTGTTGGTCTTTTAATGGGCGCATATACCTTTTTGTAAATTATGGTGCTGCTTTGGTTTTGATTTTGGGTTTGTGCTAGTCATTCTTGTAATCAAGTTGCATACTCTCTGTTTTTAATTCAATGGAGAAATGGAGAAACAAACAGTGTTAATATGGAAGGGTAGTTTTTGTTCATTTGATGAAAACTTAGGGGAGATCAATGTCTATTTTAAAACTAGAGGGGATGTAGGTTACAACTAAAATTTGGTGTTACCGTTATAGACTCTGTTAATTTAGATAGAAATAAAAACTTTTAAAATAGTTTCTCTCTTCAAATCTAACGATCTCTAGAGCTGCAACTTCATATCAAAGATGTATATTATAGAAGTATTAATTTGAGTCTTTTAATTATTAATTATGTGAAAGAGTCTAAGACAAAGAAGAGAGAATGAGGAAGAAAAAGGATGGAATAAGATTGTTACCATGATTACAAGTTTTGAAATGAAACTATAATGTATAATTTGGTGTTAATTTACTTGTTTACCCCTAAAATTTCTTTAAAATGATGTATTTTTGTTGATGTTGAGTGAATGTGAATTGGTTTTTCGAAAAAATAACTTTCATTTAGCTACACTACTTTGACTCATAAATTATCTTAATATTAAAAAATTGAAAGAGCGAGGTTGAATCTAGTATAAGGAGTTAGATTCTCTAAACGTGACAAATCATATTTCAATTTTTATAATGTAAAAAGTATACATTTTTATAACAGATGTAATATGATATGCTTCGAATAACATCAGCTCAACTAAATGTGAGTGTTTACCTTGATTGATGCGAGTGTTCTGTAAACTTGAGTCCAATTGTCATCCTTACATTAATTGGTATAAAGAGAATTGCTAACAACACTATCTTTTTAACATTCACTCAAACACTCACTATTTAATTGAGTAGAACATATGTGTCCCACACTTTGAAAATGGGATGATAATATATTTGAATACAATATTTTTTTTTAAGAAACTAAACTAGTCCACCCAAATTGTTATGAGAAGAATTGAACATGAGACATTGAAGAGGAGTAGAACCTAAATAGATTTATTTGAATACAATATTGAAATATGAGTATTGCCTTGAGGTTTTTTTTTTTCCAAATAGCATAGTGACTGAAGCTCACACATTTTTAAATGTGTAGTGTTGAGACGGGGATTCAAACATCTACCTTTACATAATAGTATCCACACAACTATCAATTAAACTGTGCTTACATGGGTGAGTATTACCTTTTTTATATACATCTAAAAAAAAACTTTTGAATGTAACTCTATTCAACAACGTTAAATATGAGTTGTAGCTTTAGGCCAATTAATAATCTTCAAAATCAACATTTCGTGCAACAGGTACTAATTGAATGGACCAGGTATGATAGAAGATAAGGACAATGGTAGTATTTATCTTCAAAGATAATCATTCTACGACCCTCAAAAAATAAAATCAAACTAAAAAAAAAAATCAAACCAAAAAATAACAGAGTAAGGTCAACAACACACGTTTTTCCCACACGCGTTTTTTAATTGATTAAAATCTACCTACACTGAATATTATTTCCTCGTCTGAAATTTGATGTTTCTTTTCATATTTTTATTTATCTTAAACTATTTGTCTCTATGTCTAAAAAAAAAATATAATTGTAATTCAATTATAAAGTTTTTTTTATCAAATAATACAGTTGTTATTGCATCTCATAAAATATTATTTGCATGTAAAACTCAATTTAAACGTGTTGTTTCGTCTTGAATGTTTAATGAGTATTCACAATAATCTATCAACGTTGACAATAACTTTATTTTTATAATGATTAATATGTTAATAAGTAAGTATTTATAATGACTGGTATGATAGTAAATAAAATATGGAGAATGTTAACCAGTGCCTCCGGGGCATTCGTTAAGCAGTTAAAAGAGGTAAGATTTTATTAAAAAATGATATAATAATTAATTAGTCAAAAGTAACAATTTATATTTCCAAAACAATTTTTCTATTTTTAGATTCCTTAACCAGTGCCCTCGAGGCATTGGTTAACAAGAGATTGATATGACAATATTAAGTATTAACAAAATATTTTAATGTACAATTATATATTATTTTAAAATTTCGATACATTAAAATATTATCGTGACTATATGCTACTCGCTCAAAGAAAAAAAAAAGACTATTTACCACAAAAAAAACAATTTCAACAACTACAAATTACTCCCTCCCGTCCTCTATATAAGAAACAATTGACTTTTTAGATACATTTGATGATTGATGTATCTGGTTTAGAATATGAATTTTTCTATCATGTGCAAAATTTGCACATGTTAACAAATTTAAAATAGAAATTTTGTATTGAAACTTGTACATTTAATATTAAATATAATTTTTTGAATAAATAATTGTTGTTTTCCAAGAAAAAGATACTACTATCAATTATTTTAACATATGCAATGTTGCACACAATGCATGTAAAAAAAGTCAATTGATTCCTCTTCAACAGACGAATCAATGAAGGACATGTTTGACTTTTCTCGTGTGAATCCCAAAATATACTGACCAGTAGTAGAAATGATAACAAACATAAGTAGAAAAGAGAAGATAAAATGTTACCAATAGAAGAAATAAAAAATACTGATAGAATTGAGTTTCAATCTTATGATGGCGTAGCGTAGCGTGACCTCAAACATATCTTGAAATTTTCAATTGACAAAAATCTTAACCCAACCATTAAGGTTGTTTCTTAATTTCTCCAACCTTGTTTTCGTGCTTCCTTAGTATCAGCAAAAACAAAACAAAAACTCAAATTGCATGTACTACTTGACCCTTCTTATTTTTCTTCCTCAATTCTTCAACCCTATACGTTTTTCCACAAAAAATCGAATTTTGCAATTACCCATTTGAAAATTTATTAAATGTTCGGAGTTTTGTAGTTTTTGTAGTGTTGGAAGAAGAAGGAAAATGTGGGGGTTTGGTGGAAGATATTATTGGGGAAGAAGAAAGGTAGATTGTGAGAAAGCGAATGGGATAGTTGTTGTGTTTGCATGGATGTCAAGTGAGGAAAAGCATTTGATGAGATATGTGGATCTATACTCTTCTCTTGGATGGAATTCACTCATTTGCCATTCTCAATTTCTTAATATGTGAGTTTCTTAGCTTATGATTTTGATGTTGATGATCATCTTTGTAGTTGTAAATGCCTGATAAGGGTTTGATTTAGGTGGATGGTGCTACCATAACTACCAATTTTACAAGACATGGATTTATACAATAGTAGTAGTTTAGTATTTGCATAGATGACCAGTTTTGTTAATTCGAATAAGAGATGAATGATCAGTTTTATAAACTATTTTATGCTAAATTGAAGCAAAAGAGAATTGGTGAATGGTCATTCTCGGCTAAGGATTACTCGGATGTCTATTAGTACCAGACATTGTGATTTACTAGTACAATTGGAGATTGAAGCTTGATCACAAGGCAGGGGATGGGGTCCGTCTCCGTCCAGGGCAACTGATTTATGTTTGCCAAAGAAGCCATCGCTTATTAGGTTCATGAAGTGTGATTATGAGTAGACTAGCAGTTGTGCCTTTGCTTTCTAAGTTTTTGAAATAGACAATACTATTTGTTTGCTGGTTGAAATAGCCACGAGAGGCATTTTCCATTACGAATTACAACTCGATGTCTGTTTAATTTTTAGGTAAAATGGCTTGCAGATGCTGTGGTTCTTTGTAATTCTCACTCTATATTGGATAATTAAGGGTGAAAATGAGCCACACTAGGTTAGGATAAGCCTTACATTAAAACAGGGTTGGCTTATTTACTTGACATAGACCTTTTTAAAAGGCTTGATATAATTTTTTGAAAAGTATCACTTGGCTTGAAAGCCTAGTTAACGGCCTTCTTTATGTCTTTATGTTGACTAATGGGATTAAACTTTTAAATAAGCATACAAGATTAATTAGTTAATCATCAGTACAGTGATAAAAATATTATCATATTGTGCACATTCATTTAAATAGGGTGACTCGTCGATCCCGAAGGAGATTTTAAAAAATGTAAAGCCTAACATTTTTGGCTAAATTTGCTTTGAAGAAATCCTTGGCCTAGCTTATTTAGTAAATAAGCCGAGGTAAGTAAGGAATAATACAATTATAAGAGTTTGTCATAGCCCCAATGAGCCACTTGGCTCATTCCCATCCCTATGGATATTGAACTTAACATTTATATTATGTGCAGGTTCTTCCCTGATAAAGCCACAATTCCTGCAGTTGATATTCTAAATGAACTAGTTGAGGTATGTTTTACTGTAGTCCTTCCATTTTGTAGGTTAGTCAGTCTGAATTCAAGTCAGCTAAAAATATTATTTTCCTTGCGTGCTAAAGTGGTCTATGATCTTGTGTGTTAAGATTTACACTAAAATGAGTCTGAACGAGATAATAAGTATATATATAACATCTATTCTTGTTTCATGTCCCGTTGATTAGAAAATGTCTAAAATAGTCTGAAATGAAGTATTAGATTAGAGTTTAATTAGTACAGCTAGGCTAAGATTAATTGGTAACTTCGGTACCCACCAAATTGCTCATATAGTCATTTCAGAGTCAGTTTGTCCTGCACAGCTACTGTATAAAGCTGTATTTTATATCAGTAAAAGTGTATTCATTTTACAATTCTTCATAGCGCTTCTCTCTTGAATTATCTCAGTGTTCTACAGTTTCTACTTTCTACGGTATCTTAAACTATATCATGAAATAAACTGACTATATATATTAAATTTACTCTTCTGTCAAAAAATTTATCTTTTGTTAATTTAGTAAAAAATCGACTAGTATGAACAAGCTTACAAATACTGCTATTTGTTCAATAAACAGGTGCTGAAAATTAGGCGTTGTCCTATTGTCTTTGCATCTTTTTCTGGTGGTGCAAAAGCTTGTATGTTAAAGGTTCTTCAGGTATTTTAACTATAGGCTTCATTTTGTGTGTGTTTATTTACTTTGTTATCATTGGCCTGTAAGAGCTCTTAATTCTGGCTGATTACATTGTTTTCCTTTTTCCAGATAATTGGCGGGGAGTGTGAAACACATAATATGGTATGCTTTCGGCCATTAGCAGTTTATTTTGAGGATAATTGAGTTCATAGATTACATTGTTAGTAAATTCATCGATGTCTTAAGTCTTAAAAACCTTAACTCTTGACTTTTCTCAAATCATGTTTATATGTGAAACAAGGTCTACAGTGTTGAATCCCCAGCTTGCCATCCATGCTTCATAATTTAAATGATCATTATTTCCCTTTACTAATTATTTTGCCCAAGTTCCTGTTCACAAAAAAAAATAAAATTGTTCAAGTTTAATCTTTTGTAATATTCTTCACTGCTTAACTTCTGTCATTGCACAGGATGATTACCAGCTTGTTAGAGACTGTATTTCTGGCTACATTTATGATTCCAGTCCAGTTGATTTTACCAGTGATTTGGGTGTTCGATTTGTCCTACACCCATCTGTTTTGAAAGTGTCACATCCACCAAGATTTGCTTCATGGATAGCCAATGGCATAGCATCTGGTCTTGATTCCCTTTTCCTCAACAGATTTGAATCGCAGCGTGCAGAGTATTGGCGAACACTTTACTCCACCACTGTAAGCAGCTAACAATACACAGTACATGACATACAACCAACAAATTACCTCCATTTTTTTCTGAGGTATCTTGACATATCTGCTTATTTGGTATCTTTTTGTTGCAGAGTATGCAGGTCCCATATCTCATTTTTTGTTCAGAAAATGATGATCTTGCACCTTTTGAAGTTGTTTCAAATTTTTTCCATCGAATAAAAGACCTTGGCGGAGATGTCAAACTGGTAAAGTGGAGTTCCTCTCCTCATGTAGGTCAGTATCTTGACTAATTATGCATAAGAGTGCATGGATGAGATAATAAGATTCAGCTATGCCTAATAACTCGTGCCGTAACTTTGTACTTTAGATTGACAGCATATATTAGAGCTTTGTTTATGCTAGTTTTTTTGGTAAATATGATTCGTTGTGCAAAAATTGGTGTGCAACCATGGAAATTGTAGTGAACAAATGTAATTTTTATGTCATCCATGTACAGAGGCAAAAATGTATTAAATTTTACTTGAATATGTTAGGTCATTTTCGTCATCATCCGGATGAATATGAAGCTGCTATCACTGAAATCCTTGGCAAGGCAGTTGCAATTTACCGCCACAAAAACAGAAGATTTGAAGACGAGAAACTGGGCATAGAGGGAACAAGAGATGAGATCACTGATCCGTTCTCTGAGCTGAGGAAAGCAGCAACAACCTCAACTAGTTTCCAGGGTTTTGCTGTTGCTCCGAGTGAGAATTTGTTTCCTAGTTCAATGGAGTATTACAATGATAAAGATGTTGGCTCCGTAGCAGATGAACGAAAAGGAAGTTTTATTCATCTTCCCACCCGCCCGAGCATCAACGCAAATGGGGTTCTTGGTCAAATATTATTTGATGTTTGTGTCCCCAAGACAGTCGAGGATTGGGATGTTAGGTCGAATTCCAAAAATGCAGGACTATTATCTGGTACAAGGAGGCACACTCCTTTCAATCCTATAAAATGCATCCGACGCTCAAGGTTGTAACATTGTTGAATGCTGACAAACAAGTTTGAAATCCGATGTAGCAGAACATGAAATAAGAGGCCGAACGACTTGTAAATTCCCTCTCAGCTGTCTTTTTAATTACTGAGTAATGTGATTGAGAAGTTGGCCATTTCCTGCGTGAATTGTACAGTTATTTCAACGGAGATAAAGTATATTTTATGTTGTGACTGAGATCACTATGACAGGATTATATATGTTCTATGTATGATGAGAGAATATTGAAAAAAGACGAAAAGATAGATATGTGGAGATTTTCATCCTTTCTATATATTGCTTAAACATCTACATCCCAATGCCAGTTAATTGCATTATCCAAGGAATATTGACCCGATCACAATACAAGCAAATTGGAAACAAGAGTCACACAATGATTAAGAAACCAAATAGACTCATTAAAAGAAGTGATTCTCGGAAACATGAACTGGTTCAAAAAGCAGATAATGTCAACATATTTCTATCACAAATACTGAATAAGCAATTTGTATTTTAAAAATATAAGTTAAACACTTGTAAAAATAATAATTATACAATTTTTATGCAAAATTTATGATTCTTGGATAATAGGTAAGTTGGTATTTATATATGTAAAAAAATAAATAAATAAATTATAATACCAAATCTTATCTTATTGTAGTTACCAAATGGAAAGTACATTAGGTAGCACTAACAAGACAAGAAACGAAACATTGAGAATCGAGTTAGGATGAAAGGAATGAAATTGAAGAAGGTGGTGGTGACCGGTGCATCCGGTTACCTTGGTGGAAATCTCTGTAATTCCCTCCACCGACAAGGTTACTCCGTTAAGGTCATAGTTAGACCCACCAGCGATCTCTCCGCACTTCCTCCCTCTACTGAAATCGTCTACGGCGACATCACCGATTTTTCATCTCTTCTATCCGCCTTCTCCAATTGCTCCGTCGTCTTCCACCTCGCCGCTCTCGTTGAACCCTGGCTCCCCGATCCCTCTAATTTCATCACTGTAAGATTTCTACTTCTCCTTAATCCTCTTATTCTTTTAATTAATTCATTCAATCAATTTTCTTTTGAAATTAGGTCAACGTTGAAGGTCTGAACAATGTGTTGGAAGCAGTGAAGCAAACCAAGACGGTGGAGAAACTTGTATATACGTCGTCTTTTTTTGCTCTTGGACCAACTGATGGAGCTATTGCTGATGAGAATCAAGTACAATACTTCCATTTTTGCTTTTTTATTTTTTTTGTTTTTCTTCTAATTCCTAATTCCAAATGTAGGTTCATCATCACAAGTTTTTCTGCACAGAATATGAGAAATCAAAGGTTGCTGCTGATAAAATTGCATTGCAAGCTGCGTCTGAGGGGGTGCCAATAGTGTTGCTTTATCCTGGGGTAATTTATGGACCTGGAAAAGTTACTGCAGGAAACGTTGTAGCTAAGATGGTACTGTTTTATTTCTTCTCATTATGTTAATTTTGAAATTAGATCATCTAAGGCTGCAGCAGTAGGATAGTTGGATTTAGTGCATGTTTGGATTGGCAGCGGGATTGTTAGAGTCAGAGTGAACCACCGTGATTTTAGCTAAAGCTACATGCATGTTTGGTATCGGTGAATTTGCAGAATCACGGTGGGTGACCTTGATTCTGAGAAACTCGCCATGATATCAAACATGCTTCAACAAAATCAGGGTGCCACCGTGATTTTGTCACTAACCGCTCATCCAAACATACACTTGGAGTTCTGTAGGACTGTTACATTTAGAGAATGTTAAATTTAGTTTAAATGAATGTTAGATTTATAACATGTTTGGATATACGATGATTCCACTTGACTCGTGTTACGAAGCTGCTGTATGTGAGAAGCAATAAAGTATAGCTTTGAGTTAACGCACGTTGAAGTTTGTTTTCACTTAGTCTAAATCTAAAGTCGGAACAGCTGGGACATCATACTACCACTCTAAATTTTGATTTTTTTTGTAACATCTAGTTTGAAGTGGAAATGTTGTTTGATAATTTTTTTTTTTAATTTGTCAGCTGGTAGAACGTTTTAGTGGTAGATTACCTGGTTACATAGGCAAAGGAAATGATAAATTTTCATTCAGCCACGCTGATGATGTAGTGGAGGGGCACATTGCTGCTATGAAAAAGGGACAAATTGGGGAAAGGTATTTACTGACGGGTGAAAACGCATCCTTTAATCAAGTTTTTGATATGGCTGCTGTGATCAGCAATACTAGAAAGCCAATGGTTAGTATCCCTTTGTGTGTGATTGAAGCTTATGGATGGTTGTTAGTTTTAATCTCTCGAATCACTGGAAAGTTACCTTTTATTAGTCCACCGGTAAGCTCCCTTCTAGACTTTGATTTTCAATTTTCATGCATCCAAATCATACATATACTGTCTTATTCTTATCAGAAATTTTTAGCAGACAAATTGATATCTCAGTTAAAAATTTTGTAGACCAAATTGGTTTCAATGTTTAACTGCATAGAAGTGTAAAAATAAATGGCTAAACAAAAAATCCTTTTATGTTTCAAGACTATCCTTCCTAATGGGCAATAGCAAAATAAAATTTCATGAACAAATTCGGTTTTATCTCAATAAATGGGAAACCAAGCGATAGTTTTCAAAAGAAAACAAAGCATATTATCTTCCTTGTTCTCATTTTTTTTTGTGTTTTAACATTGAACCAGACGGTGCATGTTTTAAGACATCGTTGGGAGTATTCTTGCGAGAAAGCTAAAGCGGAGCTAGATTATAAACCCAGAAGCCTGAGAGAAGGCCTTGCAGAGGTACTACTCTGGTTGAAGAACTTGAGATTGGTAAAATATTAGCGGAATGTTCTACTACTTTTCATAGGGCTTCACTTTTCGCATGATCTATAACACTTGTACATTGTCAAAAAACTAAGTGTAATAAAAATGCAATCAGCAATACAAGAAAAAGTGTTGATGTAAAAGAGGGAACTAGCTATGTTGTAGACACTGTAGCTAATGTATGAGATGCTGCATTTAGCTGTCTCTTGATAATCTGAACGTGATCAATTGTTGGCAATGATAGAATCGAAGGACATGCTTGCACTTGGAAATAACGACCCCAACTTTGACTTTGTTACCATGTACTTCTGTGGTTTTGGATTGCAATCTACTACTGTTTTGCAATCAAGTTCAAATCTAATTCTATTGAAAGAAAGATTTCGTACATCTTTGACCTGCAACATTAGAGCTCTACATTCAGATTGGGCAACTAATTAACACTCATTTTGGTCTCTAACATAACCCTTTCGTATTTCTTTTAGTCTATGTAATTTCGCAAAAACGAAATGCATTGGAAGTATAAACTGAACCCAAAGTATCAAATATAACCACTGTGAAAAGAACCCATTAACGTGACTTACACCCTAATCATTTGGCCAAGCTCATCTAACTTAAATTTAAATATGTTGTGAATGTGATCTAAGTTCAAGTTGTTATACCAACAATTTTTTTTTCTATAAGAAAAGTTTGGGTGAGTTGTGTTTCATGGGTTCATTAGAGTCGGGATAGATTTTAATGTTCAATGAAGATTGCTTTTCTTACATAGAAAACATCACAACGACACAAGAAAATTACCCATAAGTCCCCAACGGTAGTTAACTACCGTTGAGAAAGCCGGCAGCAGTTAACTGCCCCTGGTGTCAACGGTAGTTAACTGCCGTTGCTTTCTGTTATAAAAATTACATTTTTTGCGTTTTTAACTGCCAAAACTCCATTGTTGTGTTTTTTGCTTCCATAGGTGCGAATTTCACAAAGCATAAGCCATTCCAAATCTAACGTGAATTCGAATAAAAATTGCGTAATGTTAAATAAATTCGAAAAGTTGGTATGAACATTACATTATATATGTAAGAGTTGTGGTTTGAATTTTAGACACCCCTATTTGTTTTCTCATAAATAAAATAAAAATAGTTATAGTCATTAGACAACTTAACAAAAAAATATTATATTTAATTCCTAATATGTTTTTTTGAGGGATTAATTGAGAATGTTAAACATAGTAATTATATATCAAATATTTTTGTACTTTTTGTTTTTGAAAGAATATTTTTGCACTTATAATAATCAATTAAATATCACATTATATTTAATTCAAAATATGTTTTTTTGAGGGATTAATTGAGAATGTTAAACATAGTAATTATGTATCAAATATTTTTGTACTTTTTTTCAAAGAATATTTTTGCACTTATAATAATCAATTAAATATCAAAAAGTGTCAAATATTGTTTAATAGAATGTTAACACATATACTACTTGATTAAAATGATTATTTTTGCAATTGCGAACCAAGATACCACTTCAGACACAATTTTCTTTTACATCTATGTTCAATCATATCTATAAATATTTATACACGTACGTGAGAAAATGTCATAAGAATGTATAAATGTCATGCAAACTTGTGTCCTAGATGTATAAGTTAAGGAGTTAAAAAAAAAGAAATAATAAAGAAAATTTGTTTTGAAAACACTAATCATTGAACTCTTACAACATTAAATACACAAGTTTCAAAAAATATTTTTATCTTTAGCTTTAGAATTTTTTTTTATTAATTAGAATAACATGATTAACATGGAAAGTTATTTTGAATATGTACAATCATTATAAACTTTTACTACCCCGTAACTATATATAAAACCCTTTTACCAAAATCACGGAAATTAAGACAATGAATATTTGTATTAAAGTTGTTTGTAATCACTATTGTTTTTACAATTTTATCTTTTAAGAGAGAAAGTTTTTCTTTTTTGAACATGTTATTTATTGCTGATTTAAGAAAAAGATGTATAATAAATAAAAGCATTTTATGTAAATAAATAATTAATGTAGTTGGAAATAACAAATATGTATTATAAGAGGGTCTTGTTAACGAGTGTCCCCGGACACTCTTTAAGCATCCTAAATTTAGAAATTATTCTTTTAAAAAGTTAACTATTACAATTTTCAATGCATTCATTACATAACTTTTCATATAAAACTTATGATTTAAAGTACTTAAAAAGTGTCCCACTCGTTAACATTTCCCATTATAAAAAGGGACAAAATAATTCTCAAAAAGAGTCTTAAGACCGACTTAATATTACACACGGTGTATTTTGTTTGAGTGATGTTTGACGCAGTATTAAATTAAATAAAAATCTTTAAACTTTCAAATAATTCCCTCTACTTAATTTTTAATTTATATATATAGTGGTGAGTGGAATGGGAAACGCAACGGTCGACGAGTAAAACAACACCATTTTGATTTGAGCAGAGAACACAGAGTTAAGAACTCGGTGTCTGAAGTCAAAATCAAAATGGTGGCAAAAGCATCATCATCATCATACGAAGAGAGTCGTCGCAAAAGAATGGAAGAAAATCAAAAGAGAATGGAAGCTCTGAATCTTACCAAGCTCTCTCAATCTCTTCACAAATCATCTTCCCCCATTTCAAAACCCTCACCTTCCAAACCTCGCACTCCTATCAAGAAAGAGCTCGTTGTTGTTCGAAGATCGGGCCGTGTCGCCAATATGCCCGCTCCTGTTTACAAAGAAGTCAGTAAACCCTAACCCACATTCACCATTTCTTTTTCTCACTTACTTTCTCTGTCTAACATTATTTCTTTTTTTCACAGATTCTTATTGATTCCGTTAAGATACCTAGGAATAGAATTTCAAGGTTCTTTCTTTCTTCTGTGGAATCACATTTGTATTTTTTTTTATTTTTTATTTTCATTTTAAATTTTTATATTTTTTGTGTGTAGATGTGGTGGATATGATAAGTACAGGGATTATTCGAAGCGAGTGTATGCGTCCGACGAAGCTAGAATGGAAGCAATGGAGAAGGCTGATAAGTTGCTCTCCGATTTAGATTCTGATCATCCAACTTTTGTCAAGTCAATGCTCCAATCTCATGTCACTGGTGGATTCTGGCTGGTATACTTTCTATTCTGTTAACTACTTTTTATATATTTAGATTTTAGTGTGTTTAAGTGTTTTTGTTGATTCAAGTTCATTTTTTTTTTTATTATTATTGTGGATTTTGATTTTGATTTTAAAATGGAGTTGCATTGCATTTGTATCATTAAAAATTTACAGTTTACTACAAGGTTGTTAAAAAAAAGGGGCTTTGTTTGATTGCACACATCTTTCATTTTGTATGTATAAATGCTGGTTTAGTTATGCTGGTTTGAATGCTTTTCCATGGAAATTTAATGAGGTAGCTTGAACTCTGTTTATTAATTTAAGCTTATGCACTTTTACTGAATGGGAGCATTCTAATCTCTTTGCTAAATCAACCGTTACTCTTTTTCAAGTACCTTTTAGTTATTGCTTTGAATGCTTTTCAATGGAAGTTGTTGAGGTAGCTTATGCCCCTTTTTACTCAATGGAAGCATTATCTCTTTGCTATTTACACATGAACCTTTACAATCTTTCAAGTCCCCTTTATTCAATGGGAGCATTCTCTCTTTGCCATTTATTTACAAATCAACTCTTGTGCATTCTCTCATTAAAAGTGAGAATATTAATTCTAAGCGTGATTTATAGCCCCTCTCCCCTTCCACCGGAAAAATTCAATACATTTTCTTACTTTTTATTTGAAAAACCTATACTACTCTCTATGGAGCGAAATAATTACAATTGAGCTTTCCAATGTCAATTTTCTTTCTTCACATTTTCAATATAGCTGACTACTAACTTTGAGTATTTTTTGATTCACTTTTCATAATATAATAAAATGAAGTGGAACATTCGTTGTAACTACTTTGGGAATTTGGTCTCCATTGTCTAACGTATGTTTTTTATCTGACAAAATTGTCTAATGTATGTTAGTGGGGGTTACAACTAGTTATTGATGACATTAAGAATCATATACAACGAAAATATGTTCAGCAAAATCTTGTTTAAGGTTTACATGAATATTGATCAATAATGCACGCACAGTCAGCTGCTTGCTTATCGGTTAATGTTACAAATATTACCAGAAACCCACCTATATTAGATTATTTACTCTCAGTGCTCATCACTAGAGTTTTTTTTTTTTTTTGTGTTCGAAACTCGGTATCTGACCCAAGGACCGACTACGACTAATTCGAAGGGTCCAATCTCACCGTTCATTTGTGGGGGTCTCATTTAAAGCCAAAACAAATCTTTGTAGGAACTAACCCACCAAAATTGGCATTGGAGGGAATCAAAACCGAGACCTTGAGAGGAGCACACTCCAAGGTTTCAAGCTAACAGCACCAGGCCAACCGAAGTTGTAATTGTGACTGGCAAGCTGCAATAGTCATTGCAAATAATAGGACTTTTAATGATAATAACAGACATAATCGTTTGAGAGATATAGTGTTATGTACTTGCTGAAAGATGTTACAATCTCAATTGATTAAGCAAAAACTAAGTCTTTGCGAAGAAATTTGATATGTGAAACTCAGAGTCAGACTTAAGTCTATAGCTCACATGGAAGAGCTTAGATAGAACACACACCACAAAGGAAGCAAAGAATGCATGCACAAGAGTTGACATAGTTTCGCACCTATTTTAAGTCCATGGAAATGCTCGTCCTTGTGAGTTGATAGCTCACACGAAAGAGCTTAGATAGAACACACACCACAAAGGAAGCAAAGAATGCACAAGAGTTGATGTAGTTTTGCACCTATTTTAAGTCCATGGACATGCTTTAACAATTATATTTTCTATCTCAAATAAGATAACAATGATAACAATCCAACTCAAATTTTGTATCTCTTTACAAACTCAAGCACCCTCACTCAAGAGTAAAACACTCACTACAAGAGACTCCCAGTCTAACCCAAGTAATCACACACACACACACACGGGTTGGTACACCTCTGATGCACACCTATGTGTTTTCGTTTATAAAGTTTGTTTCACACTTGTATGTTATGTCTAATGTTTTATTATTAGTCTAAGTCTCGTTTAAGTTTAAAATATATCAGTTTTGACAAATTTAAATCTATATGGTATTATTTATTCCCAACTATTCTATATGTTATGTCGAGGGTGCTTTCACAACTTGTGCGAATAAAATTATGTCATTCTGGCAGCGATTAGTTACTGCTGAAGGGCGTAGATTAGCCAGAGCCCTGTACAAATAAATTAAATTATTCCTTTCAATTCAATACAACTAGCAAACAACTAACTTTCAAATTAAATTATATATCTTTGCATACAACTACAATTTATAATTGGTTAATAATTTTGGCATGCCTCAACAACAGGGCCTTCCAAATCATTTCTGCAGGAAAAACCTTCCAAAACGGGATGAAGTGATGACTTTAATTGATGAGGATGGGGATGAGTCTCCAACTACATATTTGGCTCACAAAACAGGACTTAGTGCTGGATGGAGAGGTTTCGCTATTGCTCATAACCTTGTTGATGGGGATGCTTTAATTTTTGAGTTAGTTAAACGCACTGCATTCAAGGTGATTAATTTTTGATTGTTTGTTCATTCATGATTTGGTGTTTAACACATCCAACATATTGTTCTTTTTTTTTCTTCTTTGAAGCAGACATCTACCATATTTAATCGTGCTATATTCCTTGGTCTTCAAAAGAACATTCATGAGTGTTAAGAAAATAAGAAAAAGAAGATGAATGTTATATGCTTGTGGCTAATAATGGAGCTCTTGACACCCTTTTTTAATACTCCTATTTATAATACATGTTATCATTTTTAAGTCCATGTGCTGTGTGCTGTCTTAATTTACACCATTATATTTATTTCAAATGTTGTGGAGGGTTGTTAAATTTTAGCACTTGTACAATTCTTGTTAAATATAATTGATCAAAATAGAAAATACAACATTAACATACTACTGATGTTTATCTAGGTTTGCTGAAACTTGAATTCCTATAGTTAGCAATCTCATTATTCCACATATATTAATCAATGAATAGTGTGGTTGCTAAAATTTTCTTTCAGGTGTACATTATTAGAGTGAATGGGGGTAAAGAGGACGATTGAAGCAGTTGGAGATTGGAGGTAGTAAAACTATTCTAGGTATTATTTTCTCTGTTCTCATAACAAAATTATAAACTGCATGCTAAGTAATGTCTATATTGTTCTTTCCCGCTGTTATATGCTCGGAGTATGGTCACATGGTAACAACTTGGGTCATTTTGGCTGATGCATGGTCACTATAGTGTTGTTAGTCCTGGACAGTGGCTCCATGGAATGTTGTTTTAAAAACTTCCGAGTTGAAAAATTAAAGGGAAATGCTAACGAGTGCCCCTGGACACTCTTAACTTATGAAAGAACACATGCATCTGTTTAGGGCCAAAGAAAGGCATGTAACCCATATAGTTTTTGAAGTACAATAATAATTTTCATCACCATCATCACCACCATCGAGTTTCTTAGTTGCTTCCAAGTCTTAGTGTTAGGTTAGGCACACAAGTAGGCATGGCTTCATTCCAACTTTCCTATGAAATTATGCTATGTCTCTAAGAACAAATGTGTAGTCTTTAAGAGACATGTGGGTATTGTTTGTGGGGTTTCAAATTTCCATTTTGTCATTATCTTTGTTCTTATTGCGTCTTGAAGTTGTGAAACGTGGCTTTATGTTTTAGTTCTAATTTAATTCTCGTTTTTTCCGGGATACTGCCAGAGTAGAATAAGAGTGCAACATTTATTTGGTGCTCTCTTATAAATGCCGTTTATTTGTTTATTTTTCTTGTTTTTGCAGGTTCTAATATGCTGGTCTTTGGCCCTTGGATTCAGTTTTTTGGTGTTGTTTGGTTAACGTATGATGTCTAACTTATGTTCTTCTGTCTCCTATTTTGAGGTCCTACATGTGAAGTTCAACTCTTCTGCATATGTATAAATGAATGGAGCAAACCTTATAATCTAAAATATTTATTTTAACTTCGAAAATCAGTGTTTGTGGTAAATATTGTCTTGTTGACTCTAACAAATATCTAGCTGGCCTTACCCCAGTTTCTGGCTAAACCAGTAGCACATACCACAAAGAAGAAATCAGCCTGGGAGCACATGGGGTCCATAGGCTAATAACGCGTCACGATCATGTGCTTTCTAATCCAATTGAAATTCATAAGTTGGGTAGATATATATCATACAATCATTAATGAATTATGCACTTTTTGACAAGATCACTAGAAAACAACTTTATCCCTCCTTAATTGGAATTGGAAGTTAGTCAAGTTACTGCTCCATTTTCTTGGACGACAAGTATGATCAAACTGTTAAATTTGTAGGAAAACAATGCATTATTGATTTTGGCCAAAATGCTCAAAATATAGCACATGTTATGGGGGGCTCCGTGGTTAACTGCGGTAGAGTACGCGTATTTGAAACTTGATATAATTAGATTAGATTAGATAGCAACACTTGCTTGGAAGTGTCAGGTGGGGTGTCAATAGCCTGCAAAAGCATGTAGCATCTCACTTCTAAGACCATTTACAATGGTTAATACCATTCAACAACACTCAACATCCACTTTTTCAATTCTCAACACTCCACATCATTTTCTCTCTCTTAATTCAACACTCATTCAACTTTTACCCTCTTCAATGATTTTTTCATTCAACACTCTACCCCACCACATTTTATTTCTTATTCTTATTTAATTTTATATTTTTGTTTTTATTTTTATAATTACATAAAATTACAATTATCGATTATAATTAAATTAAAATAAAAAAAACACTTAACAATTTTTTTT
>Ga0315913_1003038_pt1 | contig 20014 bp, 12 predicted proteins | sample MpolsnodulesMG_FD_207736 | JGI IMG/M metagenome (GOLD analysis project Ga0315913, IMG submission 207736) | Medicago polymorpha root nodule microbial communities from Los Angeles, California, United States - small nodules | ecosystem: Host-associated > Plants > Roots > Nodule | place: USA... | reverse complement strand
ATATGATGAACCCAAATCCATTGACCATAACTAGCCAGTGGAATTGGCAAGGCAATAATTGCAATCAACATTGGATTCTTTGACCGATTAATTCTTTTCCAACTCCAAACTATACATAATTACTCCTAGGTTTTCATTTTAATATCACAAAACGGCATGCACCAGTGCCATAATGCTAATGAATTCTCTTAAATTTGTTCGGCAACAAGCCTAATAGTGGTGAGCGTGAGTAACCGTATAAAAATTATTAAAGTTTATACATGCATCTAATAAAATTATATCTCAATTAGTATTAACATGTAATGCTTCGATTGAATGTATGTGTAAAAATATTTATTGGTGTATGCGGATTAAATTCTTACGATATATAGACAAATATATAAAATCAAAAAAATTAAAAAGAAAATGCTTACTGCTAAAGCCAGTGATCTGCAGCAAGAGGCACTTCTATCTGCAGCATAGGTGCATTGAGAGTAATTGTTTTGTCTTGTTACACCTTCAACTATACCAACTATTCTTCTGTTTAACTCTTCTTCCTCCCTCCTTGATATTTCAAGGCTATCTCTGTAATGTATATTCACACTCAAATTTAGTATTTCTTAACCATTCAAAAATTAATTATAATTTGACCAAAAAAAATGTGCTCGTTAGCTTAGTAAAGGTGTTACAGTTTAGAATTAAGGAATGGTCAAGGCTAAATAAATAATTAATTGCAAGGCACATGAGTTCACTTTGATTGAATTCCACGTTGGATTGTTGAGTAACATTGAGAAATTTGCAGCCAAGAAAATTAAAATTGCGTTACATTACATTCAACTTAAGCATGTGAGGAAAAAAAAAAAAAATACTATAATGGGGGAATCACCTAATGCCAATGGTCATTGCTTCTTCAGGTTTTAGACATTTCTTTGGTGGTGGTGCTGTGTATCCAGGTTCATATTGCTGCAAAAACAATAATATATTATACTACTCATCTCTTAGGATAATGAAAAGGGTACAACATGTTTAATAATAATATTATTATTATTCCATAGACCCCATGTTCCTAAAATATAAAATGGAAATAAAGATTGAAACGAATTAAAATGAAAACTAGTTGTCTTTTGGAGAAAAAATAAACAAGAATTTAACAAGTTTTAATGTATAATTAACATTCCATACCTGTAGACAAATTTCACAAGTTGTGTTTCCTTTTTCATTGCACCATGTTTGAATGCAATCTCTATGAGCAAACTACACACAAAAAAAAAAAGTATATGATCATAAGAAAATTTCCAAAATCATAATGAAAAAGTGAAGCCAAGAAAAGCTTAAAGAATTTATGGTTTTACCTTAACTGTACCAGAACATGCACAAGGAGCTTCTAAGCTTTTGAAGCTTTCAAATTCTTCTTCATGACATATTCTACAACGAGAAAATCCAGAAAATGATTTCAAATCATCAACCAGCAAAACAACTTCTCCCATGTTTCTTAGAACTTTGAGCTTTTGTTTTCAAATTTTGTTTCTTGTACTCTGTTTTTCTCTGTTCTCCTCTCTCTAGAATCTAGGCTTTATATATTAAATAAAGTAATTTGGATTTACAATATTGTCCTTGTATTGTTTTTCAAGAAAAATACATGTCGATATTGATTAGACCTCCCCCTTTTTCACTAACTTTTTTATATTATTTATTATATTCTTTGTCAAAAAAAAAAAGAGAGAGAGAAGATTATTCTATTCTATTTAAGTATTTATATTGAAGCCTAGTTTGAGAGAAACAAATTGGTGAACATAGTAAAATGAAGGATACCTTTGACTCATTCATTAACTTGGCAAATGGACATACGATAGAGAGTCAAAGAAAATCTCATTTTGGCCTACTTTGAAGGTATGAAGCATTTAAGTTGGTCAAAATAAACGATAAAAGATACTAGAAAACATACAAGGACATTAAGGTGTTGTATAATTCATTTATTTTATAACGATAAAGTCTTGGGCTATGGCAATATGGGAAGCAAGGGAAAGAAAGAAATAAAGAAAATAATCTTTACTAAGCCTTTTTCTTTTTGTTGACAAAAATCTTAAAGCCTTTGGTAACGGGTAAAAACCATATACTAGGGGATAAAACTTCTTCATATCAATATATTGTTAGAAGAGTTATGTCTCTCTCTCTCTTCTTTTTGGTGGCTATAGATTACACATTTTTAATGTTATGAAGTGAGGTATTTGATGTTCAAACCTCCTGCATATAATATGCAATATCTCTACCAACTGAGCTAAGTTCACGAATATATTATGACTTTTTTTTATAAAAAAATTTAAATAACAAATATTAGTATATTAATTGTTATGTTAATCGTTCTTTTATCGTGAATTAAATCTAGACCTCAATTTTTTTTAATCTTTAACTTAAACGAGTTAAGCAACCCAAACTCTCTTTTATAAAAAAATATGTGTGTCGTCTATTTATGAAGGAGCTCAACTCCAAATAAAAAAAGATAATATTTCGCTATCAACTATTTAAGAATCTTAGATTTTAAATTGTAGGGTACCTAAGGCCCATTACTGAGAATAAAATCTTGATTAGTGTGGGTTAAAAAGGACTTCTCCGTGTACAGTTCATAATTGCCCTTTGCATTCATATATTTGAATACCCTCCACTCCTGCAGCAACGGTAACAAAACATTCAAGAAGACAAACTAAAATTTGAAACCGTGGGACCCCTTCTGGTTTTTACATTATGTTACAGAAATATTCAGAAACGCGTCCACCGAAATTTTATGACAAACCTGTGATTCGGCGGTTCTTTCTTTCCATGCCACACGGTGTTTCCCGGATTATGATTCTTTTATTTTTATGTTTATTCTCTTCATTTGCTCTATTATACTTTTAAAAATATAAATGCAGAAATGTGATATTAAATATGTTTAAATTTTTATTGTACACTCTAAAACGTTAAAAACTATATTAATAGAGAGAATAAATAGAGATGATAAACGAAGAAGATTTTTACTCATATTTCATATTGTTTTTCATATAATAGAAAGTTTAAGTGAGTTGATTTCCGACGTTGGAAGCTGAACTCACAATATTGCATGTGAGTTAATTTTTTATAAATTGTGTTAGCTCTTTATTCACATTGTTTCATTTTTTAACAATACTAATCACGCATACACACTTTTTAACGTTCTTTTATTAGTTTAATTTTTAATTGGAACATTCTTTTACTGGTTAAAGTTTCTATGGAATATATTCAATCATATATAGGACATGTGATCAAAAGAGACTCATATTAGTTTCAACAAATAACAGAGAGTGCTGAAAAATGTGTGATCAAAAGTGAATTGCAAGCACCATCTTTTATGATTTAATGACAATGTTGTAATTTTTTGTTTTTCAAACAAAAAATAGTGCAAATGCATCACGTGACAAATCAAAGACATCTCAATCATGTTGATACTCTTTAGCCGCCATCTATCATTTGAATCCACTTTAAAAATATTATTTAAATAAAACTAAAGATACAAACTAACTAGACCAAAACCAAAGACAAAATAACAAGGGAAAATCAACATATGTATCATTAAAAACATTCTCAAGAAAATACAAAGAGATGAAATTAACAAGGAAAAAAGAGTACATAGCAAACAATATAAATAACAATGAAGAACTGTCGACAAAGATCAAAGTCAACAAAATATTTGAATTCAGTAAACCTTAATCTATTACCATTTATAGAATAAAAAATGAACTTTGCAGTAGAATCCATTCAAAACAGTCTGTCATGTTAAAGGCCAATAGAAGTAATTTTGTCTGCACACCTGTTGTCCTATCTAAAATTGTGAGAAAAGTAAAACTACATTTTTTTCATATTAGCTACATACAATTCAACTAGATATTTCTTAGGTGTTATTGATGGAAACTGAAATTAATTAAGGTCGACTGAATTTTATCAACGGTGATTCTCTTTGCTCCAAAGCGATTAATGTTGAGTGATGAACTTTGTTCCTCGGTTGTGAGTTCTCTAACCACTCCAGTGGAGTTTTATGTACAATTGTTTTTGGGTTTAAGTTACACTAAGAAATGCATAAATAAAAGCACAAATATAAAAGGATAAATTTGTGAAAATAATCTTGTTTGATTGGATGTGTCTATTGCCTACTAGCCAAACAGTGTTGCCTACAATCCGTAGCCCATATTCAGCTGATTTTTGCGAATATTGCGTGATAACTCCTTGGTGGTGGGATTGTGACGCTCCACATTTGGCTTCAGTCTCGTCTCCTTGACTTGATTTGTCGACAATGTCCTTTTATGCACAACTCCCTAATTCCTGGGAGTGGTTACTGGCATTGAGAGCAGAGATCATGGGTGATACGTCATTGTCCAATCTCGCCGTGCTTTTGACTCAGTTTTGAGTCTTTGACGACCCACATTCTAGGTTAGTGGCCTCGATAAAGAATCAGCTCTCTCGTTTTGCTACTCTAGCATCACTTATTCTTCACTTGGTTGAGAGGCCTCCTCGACTAGTTGCTCAATCTCCTATTTGCCAAGTCCAACTAACATGATAAATATTTTTAAGCATAAACATGTGTCAAAGAACAATACTAAAATTTCAGAAAGTCATCATCATAACTAGCTGGGAGTCGGTCTCTAACCAAAGTCTATTCCACTTCTTGAAATCTTCTTATATGTTATCTCAATAGTATTCATAAGTCCATGAAGCTCAGCTTGAAAAGTAGTATTTGTATTTATAGATCGACCACATATCCACCTAAACAATTAGCATTTTATCTCTAAAAATGGATCTATAAATTGCAGTACTTGTACAATCCTTTGCAGTACCATATATACTACACATGACCTAATTAAAGATGGGAATGCCAACCATCTCCTTAATGAAAGGATCATTAGGCACATGAGCTGATGAGCCTAGACAAACAACTATTGAAATCACAACAGACCACCAATTAATATTGACATAATCAAATATATGCATGTTTCTGCAATAGCATATCGTATTTATCACATTGATAATGGTTGCAATGACAACCACTTTATATTATGGTGATCAAGATTTATTACAAGTTTTAATCACAATATGCACCTTACTAGTGTCCTTCTGCATATGAAAAATGAAAGTAATCTAGCCCAAAGTTGACCTGCAAAGTCACATTCAAAAAATAAATGTTTGTTAGATTCTTATCGTGTAAAATATCTTTACACGGTTATTCAATGATAATTCATCATCATGCTATATAGACATATTCCGTATCCGTTTTTTAAACCAAATACCATACTTTTTTTTTGAAGGAAAATACCATACTTTTGTTGAATGTTAATATAAGATTAGTTTACATTGAATTTTTTCTTCCAATAATTAACAATATGTGAACAAACAAATTCAATATTATTTGTTTATCTCCGCTAAAAAAAAGTTATTGTTTTATCTTGAAAATTTATCATTGTTTGAAAATGGAAGTAATTCAATATCAAAGTTGACTTGCAAAGTCACATTCAAAAAACAAATGTTTGCTATAATCTTATAGTGTAAAATATCTATACACGGTTATTCAATAACAATCCATCATCATGCTATATAGATATCCGTTTCTTTTTTTTGTGATGGGCGGGGTTCGAACCTTGAAACTTGCATATTTTATGCATTGTCCATACCAACTAAGTTAAGCTCACGATGACATATTGTATCCGTTTTTTAAACCAAATACCATACTTCTATTGAATATCAATATAAAATTAGTTTACATTGATAGTTGCATATTTTTTCTTCCAGTAATTAACAATATGCGAACAAACAAATTCAATATCATTTGTTAGGGTTAAATGTGTTTGTCCTCATAAAATTAGCGAATTTTGGTTTTCGTCCCTATAAAAAAAATCAAACCGTTTTCGTCCCTCCAGTTAAGTCAACTAACTGTTGACTGATAGAATGCCACTTGGTTGTGACACATGGACTTTTAAATGACGTGGATGCCACATAAGCATTCAATAAAAAATTCAGATTTTCCTTTTTTTTTTGTTTTCGTTTTTAATTAAAAAAACTTAAAAAAATTTTGATTAAAAAATGTTTGATATAAATTGCAGGTGAAAGTAGAAAACCGTAGATCTGATTTGGCAAGGATTTACGGTCTCAACAATTTCATTGTTTTCATCATTGTTGTTGTCTTGCTTCCTTTCACCAACCTATCAGAAAAAATCACATATATCTTGATTGATACTGTAAAAAAAACATTGCAGAAAAAATTAAACACATATTGCATATGCTGGAAATTTTCCAGAAACACATATGGGACATCTCCAAAAAAATATTCCTTTGTTTGGAACCTTGTTACACCGATATACAATAGTTTGAGATCCACAGTGACATTCCAGAACAAGGCATGACGACGAAGAAGATGAAGCACATGAACTTGTTCGACGCGTGCGCCGCAGTTTCTAGAGGTTGAACTGTTTGAACTCATCGAGTTCAAAGTGTAGCGGATCATAATATGTTGTTTCTAACACAGGATTTGCAAAATGAAGGAATCAGATTCAAGTTTGGCAGGATGAACTCGTCGAAGCTATGATAGGATATGGACGAATTAGGCATGCAGTTGAAAGGATGGAGGAATCAAATTGTTTTTGAAGAGTTTGAAGGAACAATGGAGGAATTAGGGATTTGATTGCAAAGAAGGAAGAAAATGGAAGGCTGTGAAATTGATTTGGGGTTTTTATTAACCCTAAAATCCAATTTTTCAGTTTATGTGTTTCTTTAATTATAAACGGAAAAAAAATCAGATTGTTATTTTATTTAATGCTGATGTGGCATGCTTAGGTGGCATTCCGTCAGTCAACAGTTAGTTGACTTAACTGGAGGGACGAAAACAGTAACGGAGAAATTAAGTAGGGATGAAAACGGTTGGATTTTTTTTATAGGGACGAAAACCAAAATTCGCTAATTTATGAGGACGAAAAACACATTTAACCCTATTTGTTATCTCCGTTAACTTTTTTTATTGGTTTATCTTACAAATTTATCATTGCTTAAGCATGCATTATTTCATAAAAAAAGTAGTATTGTATAATTTTTTTGTCAAGTTGTTTAGTGGCTAGAAATTCATTCTTTAAAATGAATAAATGGAAAATCTGTGATTCGAATTTGAACCCTTGCATATAACAATGCATTATCCTTATAAATTAAGTTATGCTCACAGGACATATAAATTCAAACAAGTCTTAAATAAGTAGCTGCATTAAAATGAAAAATAAATTCGTGTACAAAAAATGAATAAATAAATAACAAAATATTAATTCTGTAAAAAAAAAAAAAAGTAAAATTAATACATGTGCAATTATGGTGCAGTTTTTTTTTTCAAATACATCCAATCAAATCATGACAAATGAGTATTTGCCGAATTTTTCCTCAATCTTTTTTTGTATTAGTTTAGGAATGAACCAAAAAAGTGAATCCTTGAATTGAATTTGATTAGATTCATCATGCACGAGTATAAATATTTGTCACTATTGTTTTTTTTTTTTTAAGAAAAAAAGAAAGTGTATACTACTAATTCAATCCAAAAAACACACTCTCTAAAAATATAAGAAGAACAATCAAAGAAAGTTAGAGTATATAAAATCGTGATTTAATTAAATATTTGATCTTCCTATTTAATTACAGATTTGTCAAAAGAAAATACTTCATCGTCCTATTTTCACTCATTAGAAAATTGGTCATTCAAATTCCGTGAACTTAACTCAGTTGTAGCGATAACACATATATATGTAAGGTCTACGGTTCGAATTCCGAACACCACAAAAAAAATAAAAATTGATCACCCCATTTTAAAATCTATGTTTTGCTCTCTCTCTCAAATAATTTTATATTAAAAAAATAATGTTGTGACATGTTTTTGAATAACGTGACATATAATCTAACTACCTAGAATGATCAACGTCGATAAAATTACAAAACCTTTTAAAGACTTCATTCTAAGCTTTAGAAATTATTTTTATTTTAAATTTAATTAATAACATGTAAATAGATAATCAATTTGGATGATTTCATATCATCGAATTGTTTGCCACATCATCTAAAACATGTCAAAACACTATTTTAAAACGGATAGATTTTGAAATGAGAGACCAATTTTATAAGGAGATGAAAATAGAAGACCAAAACCATCATTAAGTTAAAATAATCAACGGTTAATCCTCTTATGTCTCCCCCCAAAAAAAAATACTTTCATGTCTCTTTTACTGAAATGCTTTGGTTTTATCTCTTCATCTTTCAATGATTTTCCCCCCTCTTCACGTGCATTTCTATAGTTAACAATCCTTTAGATTTGCCCAGTAAAGAATAGAATACTAGTTGAGCATGCAAGAAAGCTGACGCATGCACTTATGTTTTCTTGGTCTTATTGTCGTCTCCGATCGCTTAATTCAATGGATTTATCCAACAATACAAATAAGAACAAATGAACAATCCTTTCCTTCCATATGGAAGCTTCACGGTTCAAAGTTTTTTAACGTTTTCTTGGGATTTTCTGTAAACAAGTATATTTTTTGAAACGGTTAAGAAATTAGGTGCATGCATGGTCGGTATAATATGGCTTGCTAGTATCATTTTGTTAACTATAATATTGTATCTTTCAAAAAAAAAAAACTATAATATTGTAAAAAGTACACTTTATTGAATGTGAACTATAACTTTACAAAATCACGATAGCTAACCGTGATTTTAACAAATTCTATGTGATCCTACACATTTAATAGAAGGGTCGAACTAACAAGCTTTATTAATAGAAGAAATTGAATGACTGTAGTAATAAAAAAGAAATTTAAATGATCGTTTCTTGCATATTATTAAAAGAGAATTCACATCCAATAATTTAAATATTATGTTGGTCATATTCCTTTTTTTTTAATTATACTTTAATTTTTTTAAGGAAAAAAATATTTTTTGTCTGCGTTTACTATACTAATAAAAATCATTTTTTGTTAAAAATATTATTTTTCAAAATTAATTTTTAAAAGTAGCTACTCAAAACCTCTATTTTTCATATTTCTCTAATTCTAGTTGGAGATAAAATTGTACATAGTAATGATTTGGAGATAAATTAATTTTACTGACTGAATTTTTAAAAAAAAAAATGAAACACACAATCATATATAGTCAATTATTTTCCTAAAAAATCACAGTCAATATAATTAATTAATATGAGAAATTAGGTACATCCATGTTCAGTAAAAGGGGTTGCTAGCATCACTCAGTTAACTATAATATTGTAAAAAGTACAATCTATTGAATGTGAACTATAACTTTACAAAATAATGATAGTTCACCGTGATTCTGACAAATTCAATGTTATATCACACATTTAATAGAAGGATTGAACTAACAAAATGACTGTTTCTTGCATATTATTAAAAAAGAATTCACATCCAATAGTTTAAATATTATATTGGTCATATTCTTTTTTTAAAAAAAATTATAGTTTGAAACTTTTTAAGGAATTAACATAAACTTTTTGCGTTTACTATACTAATAAAAACCACTTTTTGTTAAAAATATTATTTTTCAAAATAGATTTTTTAAAGAAGCTATTCAAAACAACTACTATTTTTCATATTTTTCTAATTCTAATTGGAGAAAAAAATAGTACATAGTAATGATTTGGAGATAAATTAATTTTTTTGACTAAAAATTAAAAAAATTTGAAAACACAAAATCATAGCCAATTATTTTTCAAAAAAATCATAGTCAATTTAACTTTTGGTTTTTTCTTTAAAATATAATCATTTAGAAATGGAATGGTTAAATGTGTACCCAAAAAAAAAATGAAACAGTTAAGATTTTAATTTGGCACCAAACTATCTTGTTGCTAGTGGCTAAGCAGCAAATGAAATGTTGGCTACGTGCACGCACGTCCCTGTTGCAATAAAACTTAAGATTATAACGAAATAAAGATAGATTTGGTGTTCTTGATTTTTCAATTTCTTTTCCACAAGTGATATTTCGTTTTGCTACCTTAGACATATCTCGTGATTGATAACAAGTTGATCGATTAGATCAAGGACATGCTATAAAAGTTGAGTATGGTTTAAGCTAGCTATGACTTATGTATAGCCTAAAAATGTGCTCTACTCTAATGAAAAAAAGGAGCAATGCATTGATGCAATAATTGTAAGTTTAACTGTTTTTGATTATGAGTGAAAATGAGAAGGTCCTTATTGAACATTGATGCCCCACCTTCAAAAGTTCATGCAAATATCATTGAGGTTGATGTTATATAGAGATAGAGCCTTTCAGAGCCTTTCAGGTAAGGTGGATACATTTCTTAAGGTGGATACATTTCTTTTTTGAAAGGACCATAAGCATAGACATAACGCTCTTACAATAACGGTGAGATATAATTTCCCATTTCGAAAGAGTGTATCGGCTGGAATCTCATAGTTTGATTGCAAATAAATTGTCTTGGCTGATATTGAGTGCTTGAGATTTTATAATGTGCTCTTCTCAGGTTCTCATGTTCTCAGGTTCTTATGTTCAATTTTTTCGATGTTAATTAATTTCAATGGATTAGTTTAACTCTTTAAAAGAAAAAACAATTACTCACTGCCACCTAAACACACTCCACCGATAGTTAAGTACTGTTCGGTCATTTTGTAAATCGGTTAAACAAATTTAAAACTTGATTTAATTGATTTAAAAAGTATCGAACGATAGTTAACTACTGTTTTGCAGTAAACAATAGATAAGTGACATTTAGTAGGTGCTTGCAATGAATTGTTAGGTGCCTAAAGTGCAATTCCCTTATCCAATCACCCCAAATTTGAGTTGGGCTTTAGACTTATTCTGTTGGTTTAGAATCATGAAAAATGCTCTTCTCCCAACAAGTTTTGTTCACTCTCAACCAAATTTCCAAAAATGCCCCTAATGTGAGTTAAGTCACGCATGTGTTAAACCAGCGTGAGTTAACTCACCCATGTGTTAAACACTTGCGTGACTTAACTCACGCTAGAATTAACACATGCGTGACTTAACTCACGTTGTGTCTGTGCAAAATACCAGAACACAGAGACTCAATTTTCCCTAATTTTCTTCATTTCTTCGTTCATTCATAATTCCATCATTTTCATCATTCATTCAATCATTCACAATCATTCATTCATTAATAATTAACATACTCATAATATAACCAAAAATTACGCAAAATTAAAAACCGATAAACTAATCAAAATGTCATAAAAATGCACAAACGCGCGAGTGTAAATATATTACATCAAATCCCCCAAAAATGTCACAAAAACATTGAAAAATATACAAATGTCCTAAAAACGCTAGAACAAGACCCTAATCCTCATGTGGACTATGACACTCCTACTCCTCTTCCACGGAGCCGACACCTCCTCCAGCACGCTATACTTAGCCCAAATGCTCTCCATAATGCCGACAACTGTAGGATTCGAATACACATCACGAACCCCCATAGCGTTGTCTATTATGGCTCTGATGTTTCGGATGATCTGGAATGGGTCAAGAGGCTGTTTGGCCCACTGCTGCTCAACAATAGCCTCCTCGTAGAGAGGGACATGTGCTATGAAGTCAGGAACGGTCGCAACGGCGTCCATAATAGGATGAGACACATGGTAGAACCATTTCATGTACCCCCTTTGAATGCTTCCATCCCTCGTCCTTCGGGACTGGGTCACCCCTCTCCTGCCGACTAAGGACATCGACAACAAACTCCATGAAGGCCATAACCACATCCTCTGGCGCAAGCTCCGCAATCGTCGTACGAGGTCTGGACATAGTCGTACAACCTCAGAACTCGCTCCGGCAAGTGACGACACATCTTGTCTTTGTCAGCCATGATCCATCCGGAGTACCAGCATATGTCTCGAAAAGGCGTCAGGTCTCGTCGAGTCTCGTATGGCCTCCAGATGACATTAGCATGCTCCATCAAATCAGTTGCGCTTCTGTAGTGTCTAGGATCAGAAAAGCCCCTGAGAGGTTTCCATTCACCCACAAGCGGGTCAACACGCAGGTAATCTTCCTGACGCCTCCTCAGAACGAGTGTCTTGAAATGCGCCAAAACCTATCCCTACAAACACAAAGAGACAAATTTGTATCAATAGAAGTATCATACAAACAATTATACATTTATGATCCACTAAAAAAATAAAAAAAAATATTACCATAATTAAGGTCATGTAACCACCAACGACTTAAAAAAATAAAAAAAAAAATATTACCATAAGCAAGGTCATGTAACCACCAACGAATTTAACTTTTGAGTCGGAGGTAAGAGAAATTGCTCATACAGGAAAGCAATTTCCATCCCGCCCATGACTGATGTTGTCGTACACAGTCTTAAGGAGTGGGCAAGACCGGAATCATTCACCGGCCCCCAGGATCAGTCACTTGCTTCTCCTGACAACGACACTATCAAATTACTAAGCCTAAGCTTCTTCCTGTGTGAGACACCGATTATCTTATGTGTTAATTGAAACTGAAATACAAAAAAAGAAAACACTGTTAAAAAAACAATAAGTGAAATAAACTTAAAATATTCTAACATAAATTTTAATATTCTAACATAAACATGAAATAAGTAAAATAATAAGTAACATATCATTAAAATAAAATAAAGCAATTATACTTACATTTGGATCGACCCATAGTCTACATGCCACGTGATTATCGAAGTTCGGTATAACCGAAAACTCATAAGGCCCCTAGGAAAGCCCTGTGGTCCGGTCTCAAACTCCAACCTTGGCTCCTCCTAAGCCTCACCCTCATGTTGGTTAGTCCCACCCTCCTTCTGGTAAGGATGCTCATACTGAGGTTGATACGCCTCATACTGATGTTGATAATGCTGCGTTGGATCCACTATCTAGGACGCAACCTCCTGTGAAGATCAACCCTCCACACATGAGCCCTACCAAACCTCGTGCCCCCACATCTCCGTCGACCAGCCTGAGGAGGGCGTTGTGCTTCCCTTTCGACTCGTGTACTGCTAGTAGCAGACTCCCTCCCTAACCTAAGTCTGCCAGTTCTCTGATACATATCTACACAACTATTGAAAAAGCAAAAAATCAATGATTTATTTCATACAGACATTGTGTCATTTCTAACAATTCGACAACAACATTTAAATTTTGGCAGTGTCATTTCATTCCGTAAACTACGACATTGCAGTCAAACTAACTATAATCAACAATAACAAACCAATTTCTAACTAATTTCATCCTTAACAATCCAAAAAACAAACAAAATTTCATTGAGACATTTTATCAAACACCTAGAGTTCAACTTTCAATCAACTTAAAATCTAACAATTTCTAAACTCTAAACTACCACATTGCATTCTGAACAACATCTAAACTACAATTCCTAACTTAATTCATCACTAACAATCCTAAAAACTAACATGCAGACCAAATTTCTAAAAACCTAAATATGTAAAATTCCTACAAAAAAAAAAAAAAATTCAACAAAAAAAGAAAGAAGCAATGTAATAGGATAAGCAACACTTACTTGTTGATTTGCATGATTTGATGTTGATTTTGTTGAGTTTGGTGAAAATTGCACCTCAAGGTGAAAAATCGCACTTGGTGATGTTTTGGGAAGTTTTGGAAAGTGACTGTTATGTTTCTGACTTGTTGTGTTATAACAGCACGCAACGTGACTTAAGTTGCGTTGGGCTTATAACTGCGTGAGTTAACCCATGTTGCGTGAGTTAACTCACGCTGAAAGTACCTAGCGTGACTTAAGACACGCAGGGATACTTTCGTCCATTCAGTTATGAGGAAGTGTTTTTTTTATGGGAGAAGAGCATTTTTCTAGAATCATTAGTTGTGTATTAGGCCATTTCCTATTGTTTGTACTTATTGAGGAATAGTCTACCCACACCCCTACAATTGTATTTCTACACCAACATATAGTAAAAAATACTACCAATTTTAACCATATTTAAATCACACCCCATTCACCCTCTATAAAGTAACTTTTTCAGATTTAAAAGTATTTTTCCGAAAAACTTTCGGACAATATTTTTGGAATTGATTCCCAAACTTGCCACCTTTAAGTTGTGGGAAATTATATTTTTTAATTAAACATTTTAGTAAGAAGGTTGAATGTTCTAGGTTTGAATTAGAGTTTAGAAATAACTCAAAGAAAAAGCTTCATCAAATTTTAGTGATTTAGAACTCAAAAAACACTAAACTAAAGAGAATAAAAAATTGAATGGTGTTTGATTCAATATCATAATACTATTTAATCATCAAACTGTGGAAGATTTTGAAGTTTTTGTGCTATGTTGAGAAGGAAGGGTCTAAATAAGGATGATGAGAAAAAGAAAAAGACATGTTCATGTTCAAAAACTTATTTCCCTTTGGAAAGGTTTTTTGAATTTTGAATTTTCATCTTTTGAGGATATAACTAAATTGTGAGGAATTTGGAGTGTTGAGATTATCAAAATGGCATCATGATTTTAGCACACATACCATCACATGCACAAATTTAGATAAGTATTCCATGGGTTAAGCGGTGTCTCAGGGTTATCGGTTAACATTTCTCAAACTCTATTTGAGATAGTACCTAGTGTGTGTCAGAACACCTTTGTTATTTGATGATGTTACATAGAATTGTATTTATGGGCACTATACACACATCCTTTGTTGAACATGACATATGTAACCGTATATTTGATGAAATTGTGGTAGAAATAACTTGCTAACTTACTTGTTCATGTTTTTGGCTGGATGTAAATTAACAATCTCTCTATGTATTCCTTTCCTTTAAGTATTAGCTGCTCTCCATTGTTTTCTTTATTTCTTTCTGTATATTAATCTCTTCTCTAATTTGTTTTATATTTTTCTTATTAAAAAACGGTGAGTTCGAAAGTAAACCAATTTTGGAGGATAGTCTAATTTGAAGTGATTTAGCCTTTAGATTGTGCCCATTCAATAGAAAGATAAGTGGATAAGAAATGGGAAATCCCACTCATCTTGACAAAGGCTGCGCCACATTCATAACTCCAGACAACGACGGACAGCCGAGTTGTGTAAAAGTCGCGGTATACTGCGTAATATATCTTCAGTTCTTAAAAAAAAAAATTAAAATAATTGAACTCAAAAGAGACATAGAAAGATATTTACGCCAACGAGGTTGATGTATCCTCCTTTTAAAAAAAGTTGATGTATCTGATCTAAATTTTATTGATCGAAATACATCACATTTACATAATATTCTTTGTAGCTACCAACTGAACTATATTTATTGGACAAAAAATTACTTATTTTAATTCCTTAAACAATGTGTCGAGTGTACTTATTTATATGTTTCTTTTACATTATCAAGGAAGTAATTTGGAAACCTCTCATTCTTAATTGGATTAAGTGTAACTGTAATGGTGCTTCTGCAGGGAACACAACTTCTTGTGGGGGAATTTACAGAGTAAAGACGCCATTTTCCTTGGAGGTTTTGCTGAAGGCCTTGGTCTTGGTAACTCTTATTTTGCTGAACTTTGTGGCGCTATGAGATCCCTTGAATTGGCATTATCTAAAAACTGAAGCAATCTTTGGTTGGAAACGGATTCCACGTTGGTTGTTAGAGCTTTCAAGAATGCTAGTCTTGTTCTTTGGAAGATTAGAAACAGATGGTATAATTGTGTTTCTATTGTTTCCTCTTTGAATTTTGTTGTTTCTCATGTGTATAGAGAAGGAAATACATGTGCAGATGTTTTGGCTAACATAGGGTTAAGTTTAAACACTTTGGTTTATTTTAGTGTTATTCCATTGGAGGTTATGAGTGATTATGTTAAAAATAGGTTTGGTTGGCCTAATTTTAGATTTAATCACTCATGAGAAGGTTTTGGCCTCCTTTTTTGTAACAATCTTCTTTTGATATGGAATTTGTGTGTTGTAGTTTTCTGCTACACACACTTTGTTTAAAAAAAAAATGTTTCTTTTAATTCATAATAAATTTAAATTTTGAATAAATTTGACTTAGGTATATCAATAAAATTTTAAGATACAAAATAATTTCCATTTAAAATATAGTCACAAATATCTGCCATGGATATTTTTTTTTAGATATTTCATCTACATTTTCTTAGAAGATATTTCTTCTACTGCTCTCAAGTGTGACAGTTTTTTTTTTCTAGGGGAGGTGTGACAGTTTTTTATTATTTTAAATTTTAAAATAAAAAATATCTTTTTTAAGGGAGTGACCGTTTTTTTCTTCTAGAGGAAGTGTGACAGTTTTTTTTATCATTTTAAATTTTAAAATAAAAAATATCTTTTTTAAGAGAAAATAACAAAATATCCATACATGACACATAATAATATTTTAAAAATGATATATGTACAATTATTTTGTATCAACTTTTATACCACTTTTCTTCTCATATATTTATTATATTCTTACTAACTCTCTTTATTTTTTCACTCTATTGTTTTTGATCAATAAAAAGAAGAAAAAAAAATTGTTTTAAAAATTGTCGTAAAATGATTATATAATTAACATCTGGCAAATGTTAACTTGTGCCTTTAAGGCACAAGATAAAGAACCTAACATAATAACTTTTGTTGAAATGTGTGCATTCAATTTACTTTTTGAATTTATAATAATTAGAATGCACAAAATTTAAGGGAACATTTTTACTTTTTGGTTCCTTATCTTGTGTCCTAAGGGCACAAGTTAACATGACCCATAACATTTTAACGGTCCATTCCAAAAAATAAAATAACATTTTAATGGAAGGAAACTATTGAAAAATATTTTGGCTTGACTCAGCACCCGCTGTAATCTTAAAACAACGACAAAGAACCCACGGGATTAAACCACAATATGTTCTAGTTCTATCCTTGTGTCCCAGCTTCTATATAATCCATTCCACACTGGCTTCATTCTTCATTATCTACAATTCAAAATACACAATTTTCTCAAGTTTTCAAGAAATAATTAATTAGTAATTAATACATACAAAATGGAAAAGAGAGAACGGAAGATTATGGTAGCTGTTGATGAGAGTGAGGAGAGCATGTATGCACTTTCCTGGTCTATCAGCAACCTTATTGCTGACACTAACAACAATAACAAGCTTGTACTTCTCTATGTCAAGCCACCTTCTGCTGTTTACTCATTGGATTCTGCAGGTTAATTTCTTCACACTCACTCCTTATTAACATTAAAAACAAAATCGGTCTTATTCTGGATCGGCTCAATAATCTTTAAAAATAAGTGAGACATGAAGTAGGTTTTGATATATAAGGCCTTTTTGTCTGCATACGAGACCTTTTTGCTAATAAAACTTAATAAACTATTTTTTTTGTTGACAGGCCTAAAGGAAGAGGGCTTTAGTGGCCTTATTTTTAGGCCGCGACTTGCTTGGAAGAACAACTTAATTAAGCTTATTGAATAAACTTTTAATATATAAGTGCTCTATAAATAATTTTCGTAACAAAAAAATAAAATAAAGATTAATTGTTTTCATATATATTATAAGTTGCTTTTATAAGCTACCCTGAAGAGCTTATAAAAATAAGCTAAAAACATATTATAGACATGTTATAAACAGTTTCATGAGTTCTCCCAAACAACCTAACATCTACTTATTACACTAGATAAACTCAAATAAGTCAATATATGTTGACTTGGTATTATTATTTAGGATATTATTATGTACTTACTCTTACTCTTGGCTTTTGAGTAACTTATTTATTGAATACTAATTTGGTAATATAATTTACAGGGTATATTTTTTCCAATGATACAATTGATACTTTGGAAAACTATAGTTCACAATTAGCTAAATCAGTAATGAAAAGAGCTGAAGCTATTTACAGAAACTTTGACGATACAGATGTAAGTCAACTCATCCAGCTCAATTTTTTTCCATTTTTTATTTTAAATTCTTCAATTTTAATTGGTTGACTCTGAATTTGGGATTTTATTTACAGATAAATATTGAGAAAGTAGTTGGTACTGGAGATGCCAAGAATGTTATATGCAACGCAGCAAAGAAACTAGGGGCTGATACCTTAGTCATGGGAAGTCATGGCTATGGATTCATCAAGAGGTAATTAATTAACATTAACATAGTCTTTAGTTATTTTTTAGAATATATAAAATGATGGCATAACTAACTTTTATGGTACCAATTTGTAGGGCACTACTTGGAAGTGTAAGTGATTACTGTGTCAAGAATGCCAAATGCCCTGTTGTAATTGTGAAGCAACCATAGTTCATAAGAGAATTTGGTTTCCTATTTAAGGCACCTGAAAATAGTACTGGTACAAAAGTCTTGCTATGTAATGTTACCATTTGTTTAGTATGTATTTTGCACTTTATTGTTTGTATAATATAAAAGTTCCACCGTTATTTTTCCCAAGGTGCCTTGTTGAAATTTCATAAATGGTAAGGAACTATTTTCTACGAACAATAAAAAAAACTTAACAAAAGTTGAATAGGCATCAAGTAGCACAGTGTTTCTTGGATTGCTCTTCTGAGTTCAGGGGTACAATGAATTGTCGGGTTATATTCTAGCGGTAAAACTCATACATAATATAAAATTGTCTCTACCAAAAACGTTGAGGAGAAGCACATTAACAGGTTCTAAATCAATAACCAACCCAAGTGAGTTAATAATAATAAGGGAAATGACACAAGTTTAGAAGCCAAATGTAAAAATAATGTATTGGAATGCGTGCATTAAATTTAATCTTTAATATTTTAATGAATTGAATGCACAAAATTTAAAAGAATATTTCTTTTTTTAAATTTCTTAACATGTACCCTAAGGACACAAGTTAACACTACCTAATAGTAATAATAATAATGTAAAATCTAAAAAAAACCGATGCAAGATATTTCTGATGTACACCCTCTTCAGTCATCACTTATAACAGTTGCTTTCAAATGTCGAGTCTCCAAATAGGGGTAAAGACCAAGTGCAATGTATGAAGTCACTAAATGGTACCAGAAAACCAATGCATCCAAAATGTCCTCACAATCATATAATTTCTTATCCAAAAAAACAAAATAGTGATAATGCGTAAATAATTAGGTTCATCCAAAATCAGCCAGCTATCTCAAGTACTCAAAGAACCTCCAGCACGTAATCTAGTTTTTTTTAGTGACGCATTAAATGAGATAGGTAGGCAAATCTATATATGATTGACTTAGACATAATCCAGATTATGAGTCGGTAATAAATTCAAGATCTATGGGAATGAAAACCCTCACTTTTCTCTCTTTCATTTTTAGTTTCATAACAAATTCAAAATTTATTTGACAATCAGTTATCTAGTGAATTCCGTTTGAGATATCTAAAATTGGACAGAGGAAGCGTGTTAAAAGTCTTACATGTATGATTTAAAAATGTATTTATACGTGAGAAATTAATCCACTTATCCCAAAATAAACTCCAACTACATTCAACATCAATTAAAATAAGAGATTTAGTCAAAGTAGAAGCAACAACAAAAATCATAAAAAGGGTCTAGAACAAACACCACCAAGAGAGAAAAAAGGGTCTAGAAAACACCAAGAGAGAAATAATATCATTCATAATTTACTTTTTTTGTTTGTAAAAGAAATTAAATTAGTTCATCCAAATTGACATCGGAAAGAATCGAACATGAGATCTTAAGGAGCAAACTCCAAAATTCCAAGCTAATACCACCAGACCAACCTAGATGGGTTAACCAAAATTTACTTGGTCTTCTCTGGCCTCAATTGATTGTTGTATCCACACTTCTTCTTGAAGGTGAGAAAAACCACAAGAAGGGGGGTTGAATTGTGTTTTTGGAAACTTCTTCTTTTACGTTCTAGATAACTGTCCTCAGGTTCAGAGTCTGAAGTAGTTCAGAGTCTGAGTGAGTTCAAAGTCTATGTGCAGCGGATAATGTAAAGAACAGAAGAAGAAAGAACACAATCAATTATACAGGTTCCTTCCACAAATCGGAAGTAGTCCTGTCCTCCTTGCACTTCCAAGGAGAGTTCCACTAAAATGTAATCTCAAATTACA
>Ga0315913_1003035_pt1 | contig 20021 bp, 15 predicted proteins | sample MpolsnodulesMG_FD_207736 | JGI IMG/M metagenome (GOLD analysis project Ga0315913, IMG submission 207736) | Medicago polymorpha root nodule microbial communities from Los Angeles, California, United States - small nodules | ecosystem: Host-associated > Plants > Roots > Nodule | place: USA... | reverse complement strand
TAACGGTATATAAATATTCTTTCAATATTTTAATTGAGGAGAAATCAAAAAGTGGAAATGGTGGTATCACCATATTTGAGTGGTCGTAGTGTCATATTGATACTTTGGAGAAATTAAAGTTAGAATGACGGTAACACCATATATGAACCATATATGAGTGGTCTCAGCACCATAACAGAGTGGTAACAATACCACATTAAAGTGGTTTCAGTATTAAAGAGTGGTCTTAGTACCATATTTGAAGGTGTAAATCTCGAACGGTTTTCTACAGTGCAGTAGTTAACCGCACAGTTGTAGCTGAGCTTGTTTTATCCTGGAGGCGGCGTGGTTGATAGTCTGTCTTGCACAATTTTGGGCACTGCCACGAAACGTCTTAAAGAGAGCGACCTGGTCATGACTCAACCTAGTAACAACTTCGGTAGATAATAGAATTTGGCAATCCAAATACAACAGTTTGGAAATACAAAAACAACAGTATGAAAACTTGAATGTTTGGAATATAAAGAATGGTGGAAGGTAGAGAAGAATGGAGTATGTTTCTTGACAGATCAATGAAAGAAAGTGATGTAGAAAAAGGAGAAGGAATGTCGTCTGGAATTCCCTATTGTTAGCCAATTCTAACCTAAGTAGCTTCACCAGCTTTCCAAGACCAACAGGAACTGTCCTGGAAAGAAAAGTTAATCTGAATACGAATACGAACAACAAACACATTGGTAGTCTTGATACAAAAATTCAATGTTCAAACTAGAGCATGAAAACTTGAATGTTTGGAATGTAAAGAATGGTGGAAGGGAGAGAAGAAAGGAGTTTATTTCTTGACAGATAAATGTTTGAGAAGAATGAACTTGAAGATTTCATTCCTACATGCATTTGGACTGTCTGGAGTAGTGGTGGTTATTGGTGTGGCTTCCTGTTGCAAGTTGGCTGTACAACAAAAATTGGAAAAAGACTTGTTTGATCAGAGAGTGCGACGAATCCCGTCGTCTCCATATTTGTTTCAATGGATGAAGTCATCCATCAAGACTATCAAGAAAGCAGTGAAACTATGACCATTTGAGGCTCTAATGAAAAAGGTTGTCAAAATCGGGATTTTGCTTCAGGTTGAAAGAGAAGAGAAAAATCGACAATTGTAAAATCACAACTAAAATTGAAGGATTTTACTTAACTACTTTTGTAGAATCGATATAAGAAATTATAAAATCGCAATCAAAATCGATGGATTTTACCAACAAAAAAAAAAAAAAACTAAATATATGTTATAAGTGGTATATAGTCATAAATGACTTAGTTTATAGAAAATCGTAAAATCGCAAATCGATGGATTTTGCCCATTATAGGATTCTACTATGGATTTGAGTCGTTGAAGGTGAAGAAAGTCGCAAAATCTTATATTTTATGATTTAATTCGGGATTTTGATGCTAGTTGTTTTGGCTGCAATAATTTGGTTTCTGATTTTTGCTAAGAACATACTTTTCTACTAGAAATTTCAAACATCTAGCATCTGCTATAAACGCAATTCCATAGTACGTCTTGTAATGAAAAACTTATACAGTCCTATAGCACTCTTGGGTGATTTTGATACCCTCCTTAAACACAATTCAGAACAAACTTTAAGTTACTAAACGACTTTTTACTAGAAAATAATAAACAAATCATTTTAAAACAAATTGGTACATTAAAAACACAATAATGTAGTACCGTCTATATAATGCATGCAAAACTTTTAAGTTATGTAGCCAAAGTTGTATCCCCACATCTTTATTGAATTTATTCCAAAGTAGGTATCTATCTTACATTATTTCCAAAGTCTTAACTCCAATGAACAGTTATACAACAACTTAATTTTTTATTTTGTTATTAACAATGAAAGCCAAAAAAACCATAATTTATTATATGAACTATTAACATCTACATAAAATATAAAATAAATAATTCAAATATTTTTTTGGTTACAATGCTAAGGAAAAACAAGAAAAAAGACAACAACAGAAGAAAAAAAGCAAAAGAGCTGATCTCTCAAAAAGAAGATTCTAGCCGCATCACTCTCCAACAAAGAGAGAAGATCTGATGGAGGGGAGTCTTGAGGAAGAAGCTCAAGATTAGAGAAAGCACCGAGTTTAGCCATAAAATCTACACATTGGTTCCTTTCACGAAGGGTATGGATAACCGAGACATTTCCTTGCTCAATTAAATCTTTTATGTCTTGAATCAAAAGTGCATAAACATGATATTTCAAGGAGAGGTCTTTGATGATGTTAAGACCATGAAGGGAACCAAAATAGCAAACTAACTCATTGTTACCATGAAGGTAAATAATGTTTATATTAAATATTATTTTCAACACATATTATTGATTAAACTAAATTTTTGTTCAAAAAAGTTCTTGCACTAATGGGGTTCAGTATAACGGAATGATGTACATATTTAGTGTTTGACATGCCTCGATTTTCGACCACCATATAGCCATGGGGATGGTGATGCGATCAGCCTCTACGGTTGCGTCATCACCAAACTACTTCGGGGGTCTGTTTCTCCAGGTGTCGCCGCCTTCCTTGGTGGTGGTACGTTCTTGTTCTTAGACCTCCATCACTATCCTTCGTGTCGGTGACTGTTGATTTGTTGAAAACGTGTTTGTGTGTGTTTCACCACAAAACGTGGGTTATTGAAAATCCGGCTAGAATATGTTCTCTCAGTTTCAATCTAGATATGGTCTCTTAAAACCATCGTCGAAGCCGCCGCGGTGGTCAGTTTCTAGGTTTACAAACTATCGACACTTGCCTACTAGTCGAGGTGGTTTTGGTTATGTCTGAGTTTGTTCTTGTTGATTGTTGGTGGGTTGTGAATCCTTCATCTTTGGACTGAAATATAATGCTCGAAAGGACTTTTGTGGTGGGTTCGAGGACTTGTTTCCGTTTTGACGGATAGTTTCATCTCCCATTGTTTTGATTCGGAGGAGCATGTATGATTTGGAGTTGAACGCTTCGATACTATTGCAATTCAATGTGTGTTATGGTTTGTGTACCGACGCCGTGTTCTATTTTAGATGGTTTGGCTCGAAAAGGCAATTATAGCTTGATATTGCTTTGCAGGAAGTTGATGGATTTTGAATCGCTTCTGTGCCTAGTTTTCCTTAATAAATCTTCCACGATATCATTAATCATATTCTCTTCCATTCCTTTTTCCAGCATATGGCTTATAGCATTCTCTATTTAAAAAACACATTTGGCCTAATCGGAGTTTTGACGTAGATCAATGCTATGCTTTGTCGATTATCTGATTATTTTCTCCCCTATTCACTATTGTTTTTTAGATAGATAAAATGATAATAAACTTTAAAATTTTACACACACAAGTGAAGCTTTCGGAGGTATTAATTTATATTTAAAGAAAAGATAAGATATAGATCTGTGTTTTAGTGTAACATAAAAATAAACTCATATAATTGGAGGGGCGTGTAATTTGATTGATCACATGAATATTTTTTCAAGGAATATATGAGTGTTGTAACAAACAAAAAAAAAAGAGGGAATATCCTCTCCAAAAAAAAAGATTGATATTTTTTTAAAAATAAAAAGATGAATATATTTGCATCAAAACCCTAGCTCATAGCAAATTGCTTTGATCTTAATTTTGCAATTGTGATGATGTCTTCCTCTCAACCTCATCGATCAATTCCAACAGAAGATAGGGTTAGCTCTCTTCCAGATTCAATTATATCTCACATTCTCTCTTTTCTCCCAACCAAAGACTCCGTTGCCACAAGCGTCCTCTCAAAGCGGTGGAATCCATTATGGCTCTCAGTTCTTGATCTCAACTTTGACGCCCAAACCTTCAAAGACTACATCACCTTTCACCATGCCATATACTCGGTCATTGTATCACGAGACAACACGCTGCCAATACGATCATTTCGCCTCAAATTTGGCAAGGAATATGACATCAACAACATCAACCGTTTTATTAATGCAGCTATACAAAGAGGAATTGAAAAGCTAGACATTGTCATGATGGACAATGTTAATGGATTAACAGATAGCATTTTCAGTTGCAAGACACTCACTGTTCTCAAGTTGAAAAACCTATCTGTGAAAGACGACAATTGTAATGTAGATCTTCCTATACTCAAAGTTCTCTGTTTGGATAATATGCTGTTCAATGGTAAACCAGATATTTACAAGTTTCTCTTAGGCTGCCCCATTCTAGAGGAATTGCAAACAAGTCTTGCTGCATTATATTTAAAGAAGCTTACTCCAGAAACGCCCAATTTGGCGATAACAAGTATTCCTGAAAGTAAATATATTCATGAATACTTCCTACCTAGGGTAGAGAATATGCGTTTAAAACTGGTATGAAATACGTTTTATATGTAATGTTTCGTCTATACCGAAATTGGGTATGGTTTCTAATGTTTTATCTGTGATTCATGCAGAAATTACACACGTACTACGAAGTCCCCAATTTTGACAGTCTAATTCAATTGGAGCTATTTTTCTTTAATTTAAAAGGTAAAAGTTGGGATAAGAAGTGGAAGTGGATGCTAGCAGTGCTTCAACATAGTCCCAAGCTTCAACATCTTACCATTCATGAGGTATTACATATGTTTAGGATAATTTGATGATTTATTTTGTTAAGTCAACCTCTATTTTCGATGTATCTTTGTTTTAACTCACTTGATTGTTTACAGGACATCGAAAATGGAATTTATGAGGACAATTGGAAGGACCCAGATATTGTTCCGGAATGCATTTCATCTCAGCTAAGAACTTGCTTGTTTACAGGTTGCAGAGGCAGAAAGTCTGAGCTTCAATTTGCAGAGTATCTTATGAAAAATTCAAAAGTGTTACGTACCATGACAATTCACAGTGCCTATTCCTTAAATTTAAATGCAAAGCACGAAATGTTACGGAAATTATCTGTGTGCCCAAGGGGCTGTGAACTTATATTTGATTGACGAGGACTAGAATATATTTATACGTCCAAGTTCCTGCATATCTAGCTTTTATGTTAGATTTTACCTCATTAAAGACATGAACTCTTCCTCATTTTGTTCTCTACCTCGGATAGAATTTCAATTATATGTTGGCTTTTATATAATTAAAATCCATTCTAGCTCCTCTCAACTTTTATTTTCCTTTTCATACTTGTTTTTATTTAAGTTATCTCAATCACTATCGCTTTTTGGCAATTGGTTATTTCAATCAAATACTGATATTCGTGTCTTTTTCTCAAGTTTGACATTGGTGCATTCTTTCTCTTCCACATTAAGGTATATGATGCATGTACATGGCTGGCCTAAAGAATGAACATGTAGTTTTATACTGGAATAAAAACTTTTTTTAAATATCTTTTGGCTAGGGCAAGAAAATGCCCTGTGTCCATTGTGGACCATGTTTGAGAACCGTAGAATTAAGAAGTCTCACTGGATTCTAATATGCAATGTTCACACTAGAGCATGAAAACTTGAAGGTTTGGAATGTAAAGAATGATGGAAGGGAGAGAAGAAAGGAGTTTGTTTCTTGACAAATCAATGATAGAAAGTGATGTGGAAGAAGGAATGTCATCTAGAATTCCACAAGTGAGACTATTGTTAGCCAATTCTAACCTTTGTAGCTTCACAAGCTTTCCAAGAACAACATGAACTGTCCTGGAAAGAAAATTTGTTCTGAATACTAAGACGAACAAGAAACACATTGGTAGTCTTGATGGAATTGTACCAGAGAAAGCATTGTTGAAAAGTATCAATGTATCGAGATTTCCTTGGCTGCAAAGAGTTTCTTTAATCTCTAGAGAGTAAGTTGGATGGTCCCATAGCTCAAATTATTCCACGGTGAGTTTTAGGCAGGCAGTTTATTCCATAGCTCAATAACATCTAGTCGAGGCATCTATAAGGAAGTGGAACTTCCAAGGTCCTCAGGAAGTGGTCCTGTGAACTCATTGCTGGATGCATTTAAGGTTGTAAGTCTCCCTGATTTTCCAAGCCCTAATGGAAAGTTGCCAATAGTGAAATTCTGGCTTACATAAAAAAATGTTCAGTGTGGTGATATTTTCCATGGATTTTGGCAATGGTGATGAAAAAGCGTTGCAACACAAGCTTAGAGAAGTTAGAATGTGTTTCTATATCATACCACTTAGATTCTTGTGAGAGAGAGATCAAACTTCTTTACATTTCCAGCTGTGTTGCATTTGATTCTAGTCCAGTTACAATGAGCTGAATCACTTCCTAATGCCAATTTTCAATCATGAAGATTGAAGAGTGTTGAAAGGATCAACAAGACCTGCTTTTATACAAAGCAATGCTGATACTTCATCATTTGATATTCTAATCCCATATACTGTACAAAGACTGTTGGTTCTGCCATATAAGCTGTACATGTGTCTAAATTTTTAGAGAATCCCGAGATCCATCTAAAATTTTCGTCTCATAATAATCCTCCACATCATGCTAAACCAGTGGAGTTCTTCACTACACCATCTGTATTTAGACAATACCAACCTGAACTTGGAGCCTGTTAGACGTTTTTGGGTATTGAAATAAGGCAGTTATATATTGTTTTAACTAGGACAGTTATAGTTATGTGTGGCAGTTATGTATTTGTGTTATAAATAGGGAAGTTATGAGACTATCAAGAAAGCAGTGATACTATGACCATTTGAGGCTCTAATGAAATGCGTAATGTACTTGTACTTTTTCTGTTTCTTGATCCTTTATAATTTGAGTGATGCTATACGTGGGTAAAATTTATCATGATAAAAAAAAAAATAGTACAACTATGCAAAAAATATAGGCTTGATTTGTAGTTTGTTGTGTATAAGATTTTTCAGTTATCAAACAAGTGATAACACCTTGTTTTGGCTGCAATAATTAGGTTTCTGATTTTTGTTAAGAACATACTTTTCTACTAGAAATTTGAAACATCTAGCATCTGCTATAAAATGATCTTGGTTGTTTCAATGTAGAATAGAATTACTCCATAGTCTTGTAATGAGAAACTTATACAGTCCTATAACACTCTTGGATGATTTTGATACCCTCCTAAAACGCAATACAGAACAAACTTTAAATTACTAAACAAGTCTATACTAGAAGATAATAAACAAATCATTTTAAAAGCGAATTGGTACATTAAAAACACAATAATGTAGTACTGTCTATATGTTGCATACAAAACTTTGAGTTATGTAGTCAAAGTTGTATCCCCACATCTTTATTGAATTTATTCCAAAATAAGTCTCTATCTTACATCATTTCCAAAGTCTTAACTCCAATAAACACTTATATGACAACTTAATTTTTTTATTTTGTTATTAACAATGAAAGCCTCTCTATCAGGACAGAGATTTTCTCCACTTATGAGGAGTCCTACTTTTGACCACAGTACTAGTTTTCATGTCCATAGGGGTTTGCCTTCCAAATCCAAATTCAGTTTCAGCTTCATCTTGTTCAACATTCTCCATCTCTCCGATGCTTTTACTAAAAGCAAGTTTCTTCCATTTGAAGAAACGTTTCTTCTTCTCAGCCATCTTTTCCATCTGTGCTTGCATGACATTGCACTGACTTTGCAGCCTGTAAACGTCTTCCTTCAGTTTTTTTATCTCCATTTGTTGTGTGTTCATTTCACGCTTAGAAAGACACCGTGCCTGTGGGTCCAACACACCACCGTATCCACTTGGACTCCTCAAGCTACTGAAAGAAGCACTCCAATCAACGTGACGGTTAAGTTTTGTTTGTTCAGAGAAGAGAACTTGAATAACAGCTCGCACAGGCAACCGTTCGTTTTGAGCTGCATGAAGTGAGGCTTCTGGTGTGAGTTTCCTGCTATCAATCAACCTACACAGACTTTTTCTTTCTTGCTTCGACACGCTTGGATGTGCCTATTACAAAAATAAATAAGTTGATAGTATCACATTATAGATGCGATACAGACTGAATAAATAGATTTATATTGCATGCTGGTCGAATTCCGTGCAGTCAAGACATCGGTAGGATCAAGATCAGATGGTCCATATTTTAAGCTCAGTATTTTTAATAATTTAAAAAAATAAAAATCTGCATATTTTCTGCATCATCCAACCTTAATGGTTTGAATTTAGAAGAAAATTAATGTGCTTTCTGGAAACAAGTAATAAATATACATATCTATAAGGAAGGAAGTTCCAAGCTTTGACATCTATATTAGATAGAGTTTTCATATACTCAAGCAATCATTAATTATGATCCATTTCAGTAAATTTTGCACACATTGTAAGGGGTTGGGTCATGATATTCATCACTGTCTCAAATTAAGCTCATTGAACCAGAATGCAGGGTCCTCTAAAGCACTAAAACAGGTTCATTCTGTCCCCTCTCAAAACAGAGTTCATTCCAAGTCTGACTTAACTGGCAAACACCCTGTTACTGCTGATTTTACTGCTATAGAAAACTTCACTGGCACGCACCCTGTTAATACTGATAATAATGTTGTGGATTTAGCAACTGCTCAAGTTCATCAACATGCTGGTAATAAGGAAATGATATCAGAAGCTGAAAATTTGGTTATGTGCATTGACCATGAGGATATAACAAAGGAAGGAACTAATGTGGATGTGGCTGAGGTTGCAGCAATCCAGAAGAATGGTGATTCTTCAACTTTAGTTCTTCACAACTCATTTGAGCTGCTTGTTGCAGACTGTGAACTTCCTTCGGGGGAGGCTAGGCTTGGTGACAAGGATCTTACTCATCTTTCAAATGACAGGCTTAGTAATATCACTAAAAATGGTGAGTTACGCAACTCACTCAAATTGCTTGATGACGAGGTTGCTATTCCTGTTGGGGAGTCTCACCACAAGGTTGTGCTTTCTCCTCTAAAAATGGCCACTCCTGTCACAACTTATGAAGAGTTAGGCCCTGACAAAGGTAAGGTTCATGGTATTGGTGGCTCTGAAAGTGTTTCTGCTGCAGCCAAGAAAAGTGCCCAAATTCTTAGCAAATTTTGGGGGGATGTGGTGGATTCTGACCACACAACAGATGGCACTATGGACCTTGACACCGACACTGAAATGATGAATATGCACCCTGTGGCTTTGAAGTTTTTGGTGGCACAACCAGATGCTCTACACCAACCTAAGTCCAGCAGGATGTCAAGAAAGAGTAGCAGCTCTGCAAGAGGCAAAGGCTCGGATGGCATCACAAGTAGTGAGCACATCCAAACTCGTTCCAAAAAGGGTGTAATAAAAAAAACAATCCCAAATATGCTTCTTAATATGTGCTAGTAGCTAGTTGTTTTGGAATTTGGCAGCTTAGTCTAGCCAGTTGATTTGCTTCTTTACATATATGTTGTTTTAGTTGAGATTTGTTTTAGCTGAGTATGGTCATAGTTGGCCAGTTTTTGTTGTAAAAAGGTTCAGGCATCTCCTGTTTTGCAATTTAATTTTTCTAGCTTTGATAAAAAAAAAAAAAAAAACAGGCACATCATATTTTGCATACATCAGTATATGTGGACAAGAGAAAAGCCATGTAGAGAAATGTTAATTGCAACTAGCTATAAGGTCAATGTCCTATCTAGATTTGGAATTTTGTGTTCACATTGTAGTGAATCTCAACCTTTAGATGAAAATCAAACAATTTGTATTTTGAGATATATTGTAAAGTCAATTTTGGTGAAGTCGGAATAAGAAATGTCCGATCTTTGAGTCCTACAAACATGTATCAAGGAGAGTCTTATGTAGGTGACCATACAAGAAACATTTTCTAGGATATCAAGATTGACTCCTCCTCTTAATACACATTTCTTTCTTAGTCATTAAAAATTAAATGAAGAGTATGTATGAAGAATTAACTCAACTAATATTAATAATATATGAAACTAATGAAAAAGATAAAAAGAAAACATACTTTAAGATAAGTGTCAATGGCTCTATACAAACCATCATCAGTAGCTCTTGCATGATTAGGAAGAGCACCAGAAAGTGCAACAAACTGAGACAAACTCAAATTAGCATCCAAACCAACCTCAGCAAGGTAACAATCAACCAACTTAGCAACCTTAACCAAAGCAGCACCAGTTTTAACTCCATCATGATCCAAACTCAAAAACCTCTTAACCAACCTAATAACAAGCTCAACATCCAAAAGGGTCCCACAAGTATGACTAAAAGAAGGTATCATGAGTTCTTTCAATGAAGCTTGATCTAACTGCCATGAAATTCGATTCTCAAGATCGGTTCGATAAGTAGACTCAACAGCAACCATGTTTGCTGTTTTAAGAAGGCGAAGGAGGAAGTTGCATGGAATGGAATCTTTGTCTGGTGGAAGAACACTGACTAAGGTTTCAACAAAGAACCTTTTCTTCATCCATGATGTTGTTACACTTTCAGGTGAATTCACATTTGAATTTGAAGTTTCAAGGTCATGGAGCCATTTGGAAGCATAGTGAGTGATGATGGAACCAATTAAATCGGAACGAACACCTTTTTGTTTGATGTTTGAAAGGGTCTTAATGAAGCAATCCATGTCAAGGATGCATGCATCTTCGAACCAGCAACAATATTCCAAAGTTACTTGTTGGTTTGGACTTGTTTCTGGTTCTTTGAAACATTGTTTCTTCATTTTAGTGAGTATAGTCAGTGCAGGGAAATTCTCTACTATACTATATAATATAATTCTGCTTATATAACATTTTCATATGATGTATGAATAAGATATGTTTGTTCTTTTTCATTTTAATATATCTTACATATTTAATTACTGGCCAAAAGATAGTGTGGAAAAAAAAATGAAATAAGAAACAGAGAAAAAATAAAATAGTAAAAATGAAATATAAAAAGGTAATTGTAAAAAAGATGCATGAATATTGTTATTATGTGTAAGGTCAGCAGTTTCCATCACAAAGCTGCTTAATAATAAATAGTTGTTTTGTTCTCATGTGGAAAACACATGTAGATTTGGATCTCTATTTTCAACTTTCAATATCCATTATTCAAATTTACTAACTTATGTTTAAGTATCAAGCATTTTATAGTAGAAGGTCAGCGTAGTGTAGGATAAAAATATATAGATCCTATAGTATATGAATACTTAGAGATAATTTCTTTACAAAGTACATCAAAGATATCAATTACATTTTTTTAGCCTTCTAGGTGAGAATTAAGGAAAAAGATGTCGACAAAAAAAATAGGACCACCTTAACTATGATGATACAGACCAAATTGTTCATATCCTTAGGTGAGAATTAAGGAAAAATATGTCGACAAAAGAAATAGGACCACCTATGATGATACAGACCAAATTGTTCATATCCTTAGGATGCAGCATTGAAAAACAAAAACAAAAACTGTAACAACTTCAAACTTGAAAAGAACTAGTTTGTTTTCTATATGTATATTGTGCATTGCGTGAAGGATTTGGTATTGTTATATTTACCATATCAAGGAATCCAATATGGCTGATAGAAAAAGAATTGAAGCTTGATTGGTTTTTCTTTAATAATGCCACACCTACACTATATGATGGAAACTGGAAGGAGGTGAAGGAATGGAAACATGAGATGGTCCTCCTTCACCTACATGTAAATGCCAAAGTTTATTTATGATTTGCATCCCAACAAGCACACATATCCTCGTGAACCCCATTTTCATTTGTTGCTTTCGAAGAAAAAACTTGTATGTCTAAGTTTAATGGGTCCACTTCAATTTTATTTATTTTTGTTGGATTTAGCGTTAGCCAAATACTTATTTTTCACGGTCATCATGAGGTGAGTCCCGGAAACCAACTCAACTAAACTTTTGAATATTGAAATGAATTGCATTACAACGCCAGAATGATGAACTGCTGTGGTGACTCGAATGGAAAAGTTGCTCCATGAACAAGAAGCCTCCTATGGGCTCCCACCATTTGAGGTAATACCACTTTGAATTCTGCTCTTCTCCCAACACGTTTTGCTCATTCCCAACCAAAATTTCAAAATTACCCTTGCGTGAGTTAACTCACGCTAGTGTTAATCTCTGCGTGAGTTGCTAGTTGAGAGCGAGCAAAATCTGTTGGGAGAAGAGCAGAATTCTACCATTTTTTGCACTAAGTGTGAATACATTTCTTAGTTAGAATTCGAACTTTAGTTTGCCACATTGTAGAAGATTAGCTTCTTCCGCTTGATCCAACCCCTATCTGTAGTCCGGGTGAAGGTTTACTCATGAACAAATAAACAATAAAATGTTACATTAGACCCCGTAGGGCCTAACTCAACTCTCAATATCAACATTGTTAGGCTGGATGTTTTTTGTGGTGTCCTGGATTTGAATCTGGAATCTTTCACTTTGTGTCTAAGTTTATGGTGGTGCTTGTCTCTTCGTCCAAAAAATAATAACTCACGGTAGACATTCAACAAAAATTACAAAGTTTATTCTTTAATTTTATTTTTTTAATGAAATGAGAATAAACTCATTTATCTATGGTCCATGGAGACTAAAAAAAAATTGATTATAACATGGCTTGAAAAAAGTGAAAAGTAAACTTATTCTATAGCCAGATAATTACCTACAACAAATTGTTAAACCAAACACTTCTTTCATGAGTGGAGCTTATTCTTTCTATCTAGCAATCCTATCTATAGCATTGCAATCTAAAATTAATTATTGTGAGGAGTTCAAGATTCAGATGAACTAATTGAGGAGTCACCTGCTTCTGTATAAAAAGGTGCAACAGAACCATTTTCATCTTCATTCTCAGCCAACACTGGTACCTTAACAGCAGTTTCTCTTTCCAACTCTTTCTCAATTTCTTCTTCGCGGCGCAATGCAGTAAACTGAGTGTCAAGTGACTTGGCTGCTGCTAACCATGCAAGAACAATCACCAAAAGCACGCCTCCCAAGTATGGAGTTGAATTAGCTAGTGAACCAAAAGTTAGGATCATGAACTGCTGAATTAGAGCACCACCAGATTTTCCTAATGGGTTGCATACAACATCAATGGCTGCCTTACCCTTGACCTACAGCATGAAATTTTAACACATATTTATTATAACAAGTCAATATCATATTTATAAAGTTGTATAATTTAGGAGTATTAAGGCCTTGTTTGGTTAAACATATTAACTATGTGTTTAGAGCATACACGCTTATCAGATAAATGTTAATCTATAAGCTATTTCTATAATAAACGATAAAACTAAATATGTTTTCATATACGCTGTAGCTATATCTATATCTATAATAAACGATAAAACTAAATATGTTTTCATATAAGCTGTTTTCATAAGCCATTCTAGAGAGCTTACGAAAATAAGCTGTCATAAGTTGTTTTTGTAAGCTCTCCAAAACAGTCTTACAAGTGTTTATAGCAGTTGTTCAGGAAATGTAACAAATGAATGGTTTATATTAATATGAGGATGAGAGGAGTAAACCTTGACAATTAGAACATGAAGTTAATCATACTAAGATCTGACCTTTACATAACTTTAAATCTTTATTCATGTATGATAAAGTTTCATTGGAAATTTCGTGTTATAAATATGATATGATGATAAAGTTGAAGAGAAGGGTTCAAACCTTGGTATCCTCATCCAAGGGTATGTAGGCCATTTCTTTGCACGGATCAAATAAACTGTACTTAGCACTCTTGCTGAATATGTTTTGCAAGGCACCAACATAAACAGCAGCTAGCAATGGAGTCAATCCAAGCTTTCCAATAACGGGTGCAAGTGGATCACCGAATAATATGAGAGAAAAGAAACCAACTCCAGTCATAAGCAGGACAGTAGGTGTGATCGTCGCAGCAACTCCCCATCCATATTTGTTGAATATAAATTGGCTTACAAGCATCATCGTGAAGGTAGCGATTCCAGTTGCAGTTGAGAAGTCACCCATAAAGGACGAGTACTCGTTCGGGCTAGGAAACTGCACAATTTTCAGAGGTGTGTATGAGGGAGAAAAATAGCACAACAAATAGACAGTAAGAAAACCAAAACTGAAACAAGTGATATATTACCTGCGCTTTGAGCTTTGATTTCCATGTAACTTCAACAAGATTAATGCTTATTCCATATGCAACCACTAATGTGGCAAGATCCCTTATATATCTTGAAGACATCAAGAACTTCAAGCTCTCCATTGTTCCCATTTTCGGCTTCTCCTGAAAGAATGCATAATTATGTAAAATATAAATCACTTCAAATATTATTGAAAAGTACATAGTTTTTCAAAATTTTGGATTTTATGGTACATTAAAAAGTAAAACAAGGGTATCAAATAGCTAGGACAATCTCTTACGACACAAATACATAAGCCAATCATGCTATAGAAATAAAAACTATGGTGCAATTTAGCACGAAAGGCAAGGGGTCCCTTCTGGGACAGATCCTATACGCTTTCCATTAGCTGTTCAGTACTACATCCATTTTCCGTAAAGTACATATCCTGTGCTAGCTCTCTAGTCTTCGATTCCGGCTAAGCAGCGGGTGTTGACCATTTGGGTATCGTTTAGCCGGCTAAGTTGTAGGCTGCAATGGATGACAGAGGGTTCGTAGTACCCAAAGAACTGGAATGGTCCAGTAGCCGGGAAGGGGCCTAGAAGGGCCAACTACTACACCACACTACACTCGGCTCTATACATTTACAGAGCTAACCCCTGTCCAGTCCCTGGCAGAGTGAAGGGGGCTTCCATCCTATCCGATAAAATTGGAATGATATAGAGAAGGAAAAAATATAAATAAAAAAACTTAGTAATACTATATTGTTACTTTCCTTTCAGTTATCTAAGCAACTCAATTAGTAGACTCCATAATGAAACAAAAATGTAAGCAGTGGAAACAGTACAATGAACAACTATATGCACAATGGTGTATCTGTCTTCGAAAATGATACCTTTTTCTTCTGGCTACGAGCGGGAAGAGGAACGTAATTGTTCACCCACCAATACAGGAAACAGATAACAAGTCCCATACCGACAACAATGCTCATCATTGCTTTTAGGGAGATGGCCCAACCATCAACTCCAGGACCTAAAGTTTCCCTCAGACTAGAAAAGTATTTGACTGTCCGACCGGAGAATACAAGGGCAACATTGGCTCCAAGTCCAAACAGTGGATAGAATCGCTTTGCCTCATCAACGGTGGTTATCTGCACAAAAAAAAAAAAAAAATTAGTATTCTCATTTTTCCTTCACAAACAATAAGAACTTCATAATGAGCTAGTTCGGGTAAAAGCCTGAACAAGTACTTATGGAAACATTGCAATGAGTTTTTTAAATCGTAGTTTCTCGTATAAGTATGCAATATCTTAACCAGCCGTCACATGATAGCACGTATCTTATCCACTTAAGTATTACTTGATGAACAATGAATAAACTTTCTGAATTAAGTAATATCATTAATCAATTGATTAGACAAAAGATTACAAATGAGGGATCATTTACACAATGAATAACTCCCAATATCCCTTTAACAAACTTAGCAATAACAAACTATAACAGAAATAAAACTAACTAAACTAACTAATGAATGATAAGGAGAAAAAATTATCAACAAATTACTTATCTAATATTAAGATTTAATCCAAATTATTGCAAGGAAAACAAGGGTCTAACATTCATGAATTAAATTTAGAAATCGTAGTAACATAGAACAAACTCATCAAATGATCATCATGTTAAGGATAATGTTAAGATGACATGTTTAGTTTAGGATACCAGAATAAAAAAAATGATCATATGTCATACTATAACAGGACAGAACAGAACTAATTGAAAACTGAACTAATAACAACAAAGTATCAAAGCTAAAACAATGAAATTACCTGATTGGCAAGTCCCCAAAACAGGACAGAAATCACAACACTCCCCCACAATTCAGCCATGACATAGAACAAACAGAAACTCCAAATTCTCATAATTGCAAGCGGACCAAGAAACCGCGGTCCAAGGATATTAAGAAGGTTATCAGCAAATGCTTGAGGGTGAATATAATTGCTAAGAGGATACAAAACAAACCCAAAAGCTCCAAAGAAAGCAATAAAAGGAACAATAACAGAATAAAAAAGAGCTTGTTTTGACAAAACATTAGATAACTTTGTGTACAACAACATAAAACCAATGGCCATAGGAAGATTCACCCATGTTTTCAAAAAAGGTATAATCTCAGCACTACTTCCTCTAGCAGTCACAACAAGAACATCCTTTGTGTCTCTTAGAATTGTGTAATTGAACAAGATACAAAAAAACATCATCCCAAGTGGTATAATTTTCTTGAGTGTGATAACTTCAATACCTAAAAACTTTGGTTTCTCAGTTTCTGATTCATTAAAAACTGCTTCCCCATCACCACCAGCTGTAGCAGCTTCAGCTTTGCATATGAACAAATTTTTGTCTTTTTTATCAAAGATGGTAGCTTTTAAGGTAGTGCTTTTGAGTTTAAGCAACCCATTATTAGTTAGAGAAAACCCACCAAGGATTTTTGGGTTTGGTGAGAAAAATCTATGCTTTAAGCCATGTGATGGGTTTAAGAGCCTGGTTTGGGGGTTTGAAGGAAGAGAGAAAAACCCTTTTGAGTGAAGAACAGCCTCCATGTTTCTATGAAGAGTTCAACAAAACATGAGCAATGAAGGATAGAAAAGATGGGTGGAGATTGAAGGTTTGAGTTGATAGATATATTCTATTCTGAAAATGATGAAAAGTTGGTAGATACAAATATCTTTGCTTTTATATGCTCAAGAATCTTCCAAAACTTTTGAAGGGTTAAGGAAGACAACAAAAAATAAAGTTTAAATTTAAAACTTTATGTGAAATTGTGAATTTTGTGAGGTTGAAATTTCAACAATAATGAGGAGAGAATTTGTGTTAAAGAAAATTGATTCAGTTGATAAGTAATTGATTCATATTTTCTATATGAAAATATATTCGATAGATGGTTTATAAATACTTTAGTCGATGTTTTCTGAGTCGTGAGACTTGTTTTGTCGATGTTTTCTAAGTCGTGAGACTTGTTTTGATTTGGATGAGCATTCGAGAGCCAGCTTATTTAAATTTTTATCATAAAAAAGGGGAGAATTTGTGTATGTGATGAATTGTGCAAACATATGGAAAGTGAAATGGACGTAGGATAAAAGTGCAAGACAAATGGGATACAAAATCATATTGCAAAAAAAAAATGGGATACAAAATCTATCCAGAAGAAAAGAAAAGAAATGTCAAATTCCTAAAATATCCTCACTTGCCCAATGACTAAATAACACGCTTGCATAAAATGATGTGTCTTTGACATGTGTAAAAAACACTTATTCAGAGTTGGGGACTTTGGAAGAATGAAGAATTTGGAATTAACGATGTGCGATACTAGTCAATGTTGATCAGAAACTTTGAATGAAAATCAAATGTATTAAGCCTGATTTAATGATAGAGTATATCAGTAGTATGATTATAATATTCATCTAAATTTATGTTCTCCAATAACAATAATGACTTTATATCAGTCATAGTAAATAAGGACCAAGAAAGAATTGAATGTGTAAATTTAAATTAAAAAGTAATGTGATTCAATTTTCCATAGTAATATATCATATGGGATAAGAGTGAAAAGAGTTAAATATATTCTTAAAAATTAGGAACATACACTTGTTGGCTTCAGCTGCTACTAAAAGACTAAGATTTCTGCTCCCCTCCTGCACTTTTCGCTCGCACCCAGCTAAACTGACTAAAATACTCTTGCGCTAGTTAACTAACGCATGTGTAAGATTATGTGTTAGTTAACTAACACGGCGTGACTTAAGTTACGCAAGTGTTAAACTCAACGTGACATACCTCAAACAGAGAGATTAACACATGCGTGAGTACGCTAGTTTTAAAATTCAAAAAGGTAGCATGCACTAACATTAATAACATTGATTTATGTTAATGGAGTTAATAAGAGACATGACATTGATTGATGATAAAGAAGATAAAACTTGGTGGTTTATAAGAGACATTAATTGTTGACAAAGGAGTGAAAATGTGGTGGTTTAGAGAAGTTATAGCTATGTGGCAGTGTGTTTGTGATCTCAATGGCTATTGTGGCAGTGTATTTGGGACAAGAGACAGATTTAGATTTTTGAATTTGTGAGCTCAATGTTATATATCCACATTTTAGATTTTAAAACTAGTGTGAGTTAACTCACGCATGTGTTAATCTCTCTGTTTGAGTTACGTCACGTTGAGTTTAACACATGCGTGACTTAAGTCACGTAGCGTGAGTTAAGTTGCGCAGATTTGCAGGGATATTTTCGGTATTTCAGCTGGACGCGAGTGAAAAGTGCAGGGGGAGCAAAAGTCAAAGACTAAAATCTACCTGCTACAACTCATTTTTCATTGTTTGCATTTCTCCTAAAATTAAGACCTTGAAGATTCATTGATTCCTTCTAATTTTCTTTCAATTTTTTTCTTTTCTTTTAAATTGGTCTAGAACACAAGTTCAACGTTGAGAAGGTTGAGGGTGGTTGATGTCTTGTGATGGTGGTAGGGGTCTAAGGGGATACCTACAAAAGTTACTTTGATGTCCAAGTCAGTTTCGGCATAATATAGATAGTACAAGAGTAAAAGTGTAGAAAGATGATAAATACCTTGATTAGGGTAAGACATCCTCTTTATATAGGAAGTGAGGGGGCCACTCATGAGCCTTATGTCTTTAAACCATATAGCAAATAAGAAGTGATATTTGTACATCCAATTGATGATAACTTTAGTGATAACCTTGTTTTTCTTTCTTTTTATTGGTAAAAAACAATGGAGAGTGAAAAATGAAGAGAGAGGATAAGAATATCATGTGAACATAAGAGAGAAAATTGTCCAAAAATTGTCATAAAATAGTTGTACAAATATCATTTCTCTTAAACCATATAGCAAATAAGGTGACATATTCCTTCGATTGGCTCATCGCGATTCACGACAATAATTAGCCATTAGTTCGGTTGTTTTGTCAAGCACAAAAATATAATTGATCTCTTCGGTTTATATTTACTCGAATATCCATGTGCAGTATGAGCTCGGTCTTATGATTGAATAGTTTGCAAGGCAAGGGGTATTTTGGATGTAAGATACACAAATTTTCAATTTGTTTTATTTGACTTATCTTTTTCTTCATTTTCTTAGGCCAAAAAAGTATTAAAATAATCTTAGGCTAAATGAAAAATACTATATTTTGTTAACATTTTTGGATGTTGTTTTTGTGTTTTAAAATCAGAACTACTGCCAAAGGAATTACCGGGGTGAGTCACGATCAGGTCACTTTCTTTAAGACGTTTCGCGGCACTATCCAAGTTTGTGCAAGGTAGACTAACAACCACGCCGTCTCCAGGATAAAACAGTTCAGATCACTGTTACGATTACACACTGCACAATATATAATCGCTCAAGATATACACCTCAAAGTATGGTTTAATCGTTCGATTAAGACCACTCAATACGGTACGTAACCGCTCTATTCGAAACCGAAAGGGACAGAAAGAAGTAGAAGCAGAAGAATGACTCGTTAACACAAGTCGAAGGGAGAAGAGAGAAAAAGCACAGGAAGTATCAACTGTGACTTTCGGTGTCAAGAATGAGTGGGGCGAGCTCTCCTTTTATAGGGAGAGTTAGTAACAGAAAACGAGTGACTTGGGGATTAAGTCGGCTTAATCCTTAAGTAAACGCGTTTTGTTTCTTAATTGGATATATCCAGAAAATGGATTGGTAATAAGTTTATTTGTTACGCGTAGAGCTTTCAGATAGTGACTAAATTAATTAATTTAACATTTTCAAGTGACAAAAAAATATACATCATTTTGACCCACGCCCAGGCCCGACAGGTCGGACGGACGGCGGCATCGTCGCCGCGCACGTGATATATATGTTTTTGTAAGCGCTCACTCGTTCACAAAAGTGGGTACCCCAAGGGCACACCCTTGGAGGTCACTCTACCCTTATATAAACACTTGCTAGTTGGTGTGGCTCACCGATGTGGGACATTTTTAAGTCACACACATACACTAGTTCTTACATTGTGTTTTTTCCTTATCCAATTTCTCACTAGATTCAACTAGTGTTCCA
>Ga0315913_1003032_pt1 | contig 20031 bp, 7 predicted proteins | sample MpolsnodulesMG_FD_207736 | JGI IMG/M metagenome (GOLD analysis project Ga0315913, IMG submission 207736) | Medicago polymorpha root nodule microbial communities from Los Angeles, California, United States - small nodules | ecosystem: Host-associated > Plants > Roots > Nodule | place: USA... | reverse complement strand
GAGGCCATTTTGGCATGTACGTGAGGCCTGATTTCTTGTACTTTTCCATTGGAACAACAAAACAAGCGCGAAGCGGAGTGTACCATGCAGAATCTGGTTCGAGACTGTCGTCACATTTTGGAGGATAGGTGTCTCTAGAAAGCTTATCGTAGCAAGCGTTATCTTTGGCCTTTTGCCATACATAAATGTCATCCTTCTTGTTGTATAATTTGAAGCACATTGATGTGAGCAAATCTTGTAGCTTTTCATAATCTGATCTTTGCTCTTCCACCGTTGTGTTCCATCCGCGCCACCTACGCTCATAGTTGACTGGTGGACCGGACAAAACCCAAAATCCTCCGGGACGAAGAATTCGGTGAATTTCTTGGAGATAAATTCCACCTAAAAGCATAAGATATGAATATTCCCATCAGTTAATGGATGAAAATTTCGACTGAACTTATATCAGCTCGAAACAAGACAGTTTATGAAAATTACTTATAACTCAGATGAATGAAACTGTTTTATTATGCTGGTAAAGTTCATGAAAACATTGCATAAACAGAAAGAAAAAAGAATCTGTTTTAAGAGCTGAAAAATTTAAAATGCATTGAAGAATTACCAAATTCTGTCCATGGGATAAGGCATCTAGAGCAATGAGCCATATCAAAAGAGTTTGAAGGGAAAGGAAGTCTTTGTGTAGAGATGACACCAAGAATTGCTGGTATACCGCGCTCCAGAGCAAATTGAACCTGAGCTTCATGGTTATCTCTTGGCGCAAGAGAAATTGTTAGAACGCCACGATCCAACAAGTCACCACCCCAGCTAGCAACCTAACATATATGAGTTAAGTGGATATCAATTGACAGATACACCATACACAACATTGACACTAACACGTAGGCACCAATAATAATTCAAAAAATAAAATAAAATGAAAGTGACCGATTTTAACTAGATGTGTCGGTGTTAGACACCAAACACGCAAGTATGATGACTGCTACATAGTGTAATTAATGTTTAAGGAGTGTGGAGAATTTCAATTCGCATAGCCATTGAAACTAAATAACTATCCAAAAGTAAAAAGAAAGATAAACTCACCCCACAACCAGTATCAATTGCAGTTCTAACTGACCCATCTTTGATTCCTGGGATCAGATCTTGCATTAAATCAACATATTCACCAACACCATTAGGAAACATAGTACCTCCACCAGGAAATTGAAATTTCTCTCCTTCCTTTATCAACCAATGCTGATTAGACTTCTGTTTGTTAATCCAATCATATGGCACATTCCTGTCATTTATTCAAGTAACACAAATTTAAAAAATTGAACAACAATGTCTATATCAATGTCGCAAGCAACTTAAAATCAATTCAAACTATGAATATTTTAACTTATAAACCATATATTACATACCTGTACCAACATTCATCTCTACTCTTTGGCCATCTGATTGGAGGCTTGTAACCAGGTGGAGGAGGAACTAAGCATTCTTTCCTCTCAAAAATTGGAGGGCAATGGCGTTCCAACAAAGTAAGTCTATAGGTACCATACTTTCTCCATCTCTGTAAAATCATCCATGCTCAAAACTCAATCAACAAAATAATGAAATTTTCTTCTATAAAAGAATCCAAACATCAAAATTTTTGTAGAAAACCAGTAGTATTAATTAATACCTTTGGATCTGTGCATGGAGTATAGTCTTGATAATCATTGCTGCACTCAGGGAAACTAAAGGGCTTAATTTGCAAAGAACCTGAGGATTGCTTAGGTGAATCAAGTGATTTCTGAATGGTGTTAATAACATCAACACCATTGTTTCCAGATTTAAAGACTCCACCAAGGTAGAAAGAAAAACCACACAGAACAATGATAGTGATCGCCGCAGTCAGAGATCGGTTCTTGTTCGGCTGGTGGATCAGTTTTCCATCCTTATGCTTCATGATCCTAGATTTTTATTCCACTAACAATCTGCACAAAAAGAACAACTAAACTTCAGTATAATTCAACTATACTAATGCCACTTCCTCCACAAACATATCATTCCTCAATCATAGTAATCACTAATGAAAAAATCACTCTAACAAACAAAGAACCAAAATCTAGAATTATGGTCTCATTCACTTTGATAAAACAACTTGATCTGAATTTACACTAAGGTTTTAAAAAGAGATCTGTGCTGCAACATCAAGAATTATGTATCTATGTAACACGCGACCGTAATTAAAACTGCAATTACCCAATTCGACACAATATCAAAGATCGCAGCACAACCACGACATAAATTTTTTCGATTGCCACAACCTCTAAGAAGGATAATACTATAAAAACTATTCAGATCAGACCAATGTGAAAAGGAACAAGAACCAAGGAAATAGTACTAAAGAACAACAACAAAGGAGGTGAATTAATTGCAACAACAAGAAGAACACACACAACAATACTGAAAACAACTAGCACTGTTCCCCAACCAGATCAATGTGACAGACATAACACAAATACCAATGACAGATCCAATTTAAGGAAAGCGAAAACAAAAAATAAGGTCATCAATGATTAATTCCAGCTAATGAATAAAACCACACCACCGACCATTAAAACAACATGGGAGAAAGTGAGAAAGTAAGGTAAATAAATGAATGAAATCTGATTCAATAAATATAATAACTACCGACATAATCAAAATTCAAAACCAGCTACTTGACATTTGATGTCACATAATTGCTTTTATTATGTTCACATGACATTGGGACCCATTTAGGACATAGCCCCCATCACTGACTCAACAAAAAATAAGCATAATGTAAAGCTGGATCTCACACTATGTTGTACAATATTCCTATACACAAATAAGGTAAATCGTATCACGTAATTATCAACATTTCTTGACACGTACGAAAAGTTTCTATCATGAGTTTTTTTTTTTGTCAGTGGTTTCTGATCTACTGTTTTCTGTTCAGAATTCAGAACTATGGACACAAATGGTTACTAACTGAAAAAACCAAACAGGATTCCAACAAATGAAGAAACAGTGGCAATGCTTTTTTTTTCTGGTTTTTCCAATCTAATTGGTTATAATTTAGAAAACAGAGATATCAGAGAAAAAAGAAAGGATCTTTTTCAATAATCTTGGAACCCCACTTTGAGTTTAGATTGTATAATTGTGAAAAGGTTAAAAGGGTGTCAGAAAAACATGATGAACTCATCAAAATAAATGTTTATGAGATCCAAAAATACTAAAAAGAAACAGAAAAAACAGGGGAAAACAGAGATAATAGCTTTCTAAATCCAAATGGATCTGTTAGAAGAAGAGAAATTACATAAATATGAATCAGGATAATAATTAAGATAAAACAGCAATGAAAGAAAGATAAAAAAGAATGAATGAAAATGGTACAAACCCTTGTTTTGTTCTGTGTGTATCAATGGTGTTTGAATGTGGAAAAAACAGGGGAATGGTGGAAAGTGAGAAGAAGAGGAAGAAGAAATGAAATGAACCAATGAAAGAAATAAGTGAGATTTGTTTGTGTGTGAGGCTAAAGTAAAGGAAGCTAAACCATTTATATAAACTATTTTTGCTCTGCCATGTGCCTTGCTGTCCCTTCTTTTTGTTCAATCTTCAACTTCCTTCCACTTTCATTTCCATCTCTCCAAATTTCACATTATTTACAAATATTTACACACATAAGGAAATATATTAATTACTCAATACTAAAAGGAGCCAATAGTATTTAACTTCTAAATAAGTATAAGTATTCTTATAGATAACTCCAAAAGTAAAAAAATAAAATAAAATAACTCCAAAAGTTTAGTTTAGTGATAAAAAAAACATGCATCGGACTTGGACATCCAGTGTGAACTCATGGAATTGCCGTGTTATTTTTTTTGTCAACCCTCCGATTATCAGATAAAAAACACATGTAGGTTTGTGTACTTTGTGAACACGAGTTCAAAGTAACTAAAACATATTAGGTATTTCATTAGGATTCATTAGACGTGATTGTAAAACTAGTTTAACTCATTGACATTTGTACAACTATTTTTTGACAATTTTTTAATATTTTTCTCTCTCATATTTCCATCATATGTTTTCTTTCTCTTCTCTCTCTTGTTGCTGACCAATAGCAAAAAAGAGAAAGAAAATTGTCATCAAATAGTTATGCAAATATTATTACTCTATCAAATAACATAAAATTTGTCTGAAATAAATAATTAATAATGCATTAAATTGGTGTGTCTCAAAAGAGGAGAATTGCTCATGTCACTTTTGATTTTGCTCATTCCCTTAATTCAACGTGAGTTAACTCACGTTTGATATTTTTCAGCGTGAGTTAACAATTAAGGGAATGATCAAAATCAGAAGTGAGAAGAGCAATTTTCTCGAAAGAGGGATGAAATAAGATAGACCGACACTAATAGGCGAGACCGACACTAATCTACAATCTAGCCTACGTGAAGCTAAGGTAAATACCATCTTTTTTAAAAAAATATCTAAAATTAAGGTTTTTTAGAATACTATTTAGCTAAAAAGCTCTGGTTCAGGCCTACCCGGTTGGTCAATTTGAGCAAATAAATACTTTTATTATTATAATTATTTTGATTTTGATTATTATATTTAATTTTCTAGTTTGTCTTAAAAAGTGAGACTCTTTAAAATATAATTGAAATATGATATCATATTAAATAAGACTCTTTTAAATATTCTGTTAAATCTAAAAGGAGAACACTTGATCTCAATGACATATTAGCCCATTAGTCAATTTAAAAATATTTCAACTTAATTGAAGACCTTAATACGAAGTAGACTTTTAAAAAATGTTCAATTCAAGCTAAAAAATAAGTACACAATAGATAATTAGTCATGTTTAAGTCTTATTTTTTGATCAATTTAGATTTGGGTCATACATATTTTTTGGTCAAGTAGTTTAATGGTTAGATTCACACAAATTATATGTGGAGAAGTGGAAAATCTGAAGTTCGAACTCCGACCCTTGCACACAATATCCATGGTTGCTACCAATTAAACTACACTTACGGGACATAGTCTTACACATTTTATTTCGGTCTTCTGTGTGAAAATTCATTATTTAAAAGAAGCAACTCCTAATTTTTCTTGAACAAAAAAAAATTATTTTTAATTGTTGATGAAGATATCCAAGAAGCTCAAGAACAACAAGAGAGTGTGATAACTAGAAGTAAATGTAAGAGACTAAAAATGGAGATGGAAGAAAATATTACTCTCTTCGTCTTAAATTGTTATGACGTTGATTTCACACATATTAAGAAATGTAATTAATTTTGTTTGGGAAAGAGATATTATGAGTTGTTTTACAAAATTGTCCTTAATAAATGATATGGGAAAGATAAATGAATGACTTGGAAGGAGAGAACGTAATAAATAGTTAAAGATATAATATGAAAAGTAACATTACTCCTTAATTAGTATTGTAAAACGACATACAATTTGAGACAATTTTTTTTCCAAATCGACATACAATTTGGGACGGAGGGAGTACTACTTTGTTGAGTTTGAAACTTTGTCGGAAAGACAAATTATTTCAAGTGATGCTTGTTTCTACTTCATCCGTCGCAAATTATATGACATTTCACACAAATTAAAAAATGTAATTAATGTTGTATGAAAAAGATAAATTATTAGTAATTTTAGAAAATTATTCTTTATTAATGGTATATGAAAGATAAAGTAAAGAATTTAAACAAGTTAGAGTAGTAAATAGTTGAGAGTAATAGAAAAAATAATATTAAATGTTCATTAGTATCGTACAACGACTTATAATTTAGGATAAATTTTTTCTCTAAAACGATTTAAAATTTAGGACGGTGGGAGAAGTATAACACAAATGTTGAAAATTAACTTTTTTATATCTTTAAGTTGGCTCATTTTGTAATTGTCACAATTTAGTTTTCTTTAAAAGTCTATGAGGCATTGAATTTATTGGAAAAAAAAAGAGTGTATACAAATATATAAAAAATTATGGGTTAATATGCCTTTACCCCTTGTAATATAGGTCATTTCTGGTTTTCCTCCCTGTAATTTTTGTTTTGTTTTACCTCCTGTAAAATATTTTTGTTTTGATTTAACCCCCTAATAGGCCAAACAAAAACGAAAATTTCTTGAAAAAATAAAATAAAATTGGTTTTTGTTTGGCCTATTACGGAGGTAAATCAAAACAAAAATATTTTACAGAGGGCTAAATCAAAACAAAAATTTTACAGGAGGAAAACCGGAAATGACCTATATTACAGGAGGTAAAGACCTATTAACCCAAAAATTATTAATGGATTAAAATAAAAGGTTTAATATGAAGAAAAAAAACGCCAAAAATCTACTAATTTTAAAATGATACTAAAAGAACGAGGGAGTATCATGGTAAACTTCACATGATTTTGTTTGTCATTTTCATTATCCACAAAATACATTTTGATGTACCATACCTTAGATTTTTTTTTTTTTTTAAGGGAATACCTTAGATATTTGTTTTATATATCAGATAGACCATCTCTCTCTATTTCAATTGGCTATTTCACCTGTTGGCTACATGTGTAAGAAAAACTATCTCTCTTTGATTGCCGGCTAATTTTTTTTGTGTGACTCTGATTTTTTTGAAAAAAAGTTATATTAATCTAAAGTTCGATTGAAAGGTAAATATAATTTGGTCGATAATCGTTTTACTCAAAAATTATACTTGATTTCGAACAATTCAATCTTAAAAGAAGTCATATTTATCACTTTTATTGTATATTGTTTTTTCTTAAATTTTACGAGCATTTTATAAAAAAAGACTTAGAAAGCTTTGAATGAAATGATTTTTTTTTGAAAGATGAATGAAATGATCATTTGAGAAATATATTTTTAATTTTAAAAATTTGAATGAATTATTTTACAAATTATTTTACATTTGTGATCAAATTATCATTTATATCAAAATTTGGAATTATTATTGATACGAATCATTTTTATTTTCTTTTTCTGTCAAAGAAACGTATTGCTCATTTTGTAAGCTATGAATTAAATATGCTCTTTTTGATTGAATATGTTAATGATGGCATGTTCACAAAAAATAAGTTGATATAAAAGAGTTGTTATGCTATTGAGATCTAAATCATGATTAATATCTGAATAATTAACATGTAACGGCGACCACAAGAAACATGTATAGACTTTACATGAAATTTCCTAGATGCGTCAATATATTAATCAAATTCATGAAAGATAAGTGATGCCTTCATGCTTGTCATGATAACAACCATCTAAAACTATTTCCATCATTATTTGATTCGGTTGTATTGCATAATTAAAAGTTGGTGAACACTTGATACAAGACACATTTTAGAGCTTATAATTTATAGCTCTAAGCTTGTATGAGTAATTTATATCATCAATATTATTCATATATTTAATATAAAAATGTATTTTTAGATCATTACTTTTATGAGTAATTTTTATAAATTTAAAAATTTTTAAAAAAATTTCCTTCAAATTATTTGACATAATAAAATTATTGAAATACAAAGCTTATATTGATTGATGGATACTTTAGGACAGACATCAATAAATTGACTGAAAGTAAGCTATATTCTGCTTATATTTAATTTAAGAAGAAAAAAAATATATTCAAGATGGCAGGGAGTATCAAAATATTGTAATGGTAAAGAAAAGACAATGTACACAACAACATACAATGGTGGTGCATACTATAAATAGTTTGATCTTCGAGTCAATGAGCATTTGAGAGTGGAAGAGAGTTTTGAATCAATATTATAGCCACTAATTCTAATGCTCTAGTGGCTCGAGCTAGAATTTTCAAATGTGATTTAGAGCTTCATTATTTGTCTTAAATGCAAAGATAAGTGTAGTGTTGATAATTTGGTTATTAGAGATTCTCAGGGCCATTTGGTAAATGCAATGACACAAGTTGTAAATTTTACTCTGCTTGTAAGGGAAATTGAAGTTTGGAGTCTTCTCTTAGCTTTGAATGGAGGGTGGAGATGGGACTGTAAAATGTTATTTTTGAGCTTGATTATCTTAATTTTATGGATAGTATTAGCAGTAATGAAGAGGTTAAGATCATCTTCATTTGACAACATTTTTATTTCTTTCATTTAGAAAAAGAAAGACAATTTTTTTTTTTGAAAAACATTATAAAATAGTGGTTAATAATGATAGAACCCACTTAATAAAAGTGTCATTGTTTATTTTTGTGTGTATCTCTCTTGATGACATCCTCAATTTATTTCGATAAATAAAAAAGATCCTACCTTCGTGAATGTTAGAGAGTTTAGTCTAATTATTTAGGAGTGCACATAGATCCTTAACATGAATATTGGTTATCTAGTTAGGTTTTGTTATGCGACATGGTAATATGACTGATCACCATTTGATAAGGATGTCTAAATTCTTATGTTATCGTCGTGATCCGAACTATGTCCCTATTTGTATAACTGATGTCTTTTACAATGAAATGCAATACGTTTTTCCCTTAACAAAAAGTTATAAAATTATTAGGACTTAATCAACAGTGGATATGAGGCAGCGACCAAGGTTGAAGCATATGGCGGAGAACGATGGTAGAACATAGATGAGAGATGACATGTCTGATACTCTGATTCTTAAGTCAATATTTATCGAATAAAATGGATGGGTTATCTGAAAAAAGATTGTGTACATTTCTTTTTGGACGAGGCGTGTCCTTTTATAAGTGAGGTTTCAGATGAATTTGGGTAAATTTCATTGAAGAAATCTCGACATAATCTACTAATCACTGTGTGATATTGATCATGTGGTGTTTGTTAGTTAAGAACGTTCGCTGGTGTGGACTTGTTAGCGACGACGACTTGAGAGGTTTTAACGGTTATGGCGGCGCCACTTCCTTAAGGGTCCGTTTGGTGCACATGATAGGATAAAGAAAGGATATGATAAAGAACTGAATAATGACTGGATATGATAGTAACAAGATAAACACTTATCATATCACATGTTTGGTTAACACATGATAAGAAAGATGATAACATTATTTAATCCTATCATGTGTTTGGTGCACACTTGATATTGACATGATAAGATATATATTATACTTAAATGATAAAATTACTCTAAAAAAAGTAATAAAATTATCTTTAGATTTTTTTTAAAATTAAATTTAATATTTTTTAATAGTATATAAGAAATCAAATAAAATAGGGCTGTGAATTGTCGTCTTCTTCAAATACGACCCACCATAGTAGCAACCGTTTTCGAAAACTCCATTCCATGGTATCAATTGTAACAAGAAATTGAAGGAACACCATACACAGTAGCAATTTTAGAAGGAACAACTAAATCTAGAGCTACATAAATTAAAGAATAAATAAGTAACAAGAAGGCATGGTCTCGATTTGGTTCTGAACATAATCGAAGCACAAAAAGAAAGAAAAAGATTAGTAAAAAATTTGAAACAAAAAAAGAGATCGAAGCACACAAATAAAGTGAATCATTAAAATGAAATGCACAGGAAAAAATTACTAGGCAATAGAACAACTGTTGTTGCAGAGGATAGGAAAGAAGAAACATAGACAAAAGGAAAGGAAAAGAAAAAAACGGTGGAGTAGAATAGCGTAGGGTAGGAGTCGAAGAAGGGTTTTCTATCGGTGCACCAAACAACGGATTGAGACATGATTAAATATTCTAATCATATCATGTCTCCTTATCATGCGCATCAAACAGGCTCTAAAAGAAAAAAGTTATGGCGGCGCCACTCAACATGAACCCCAAACTTCAATCTATTTTACGTCTAAACTCAATCCAAAACAAGAGTAAAAATAAACAAGAACTTAAAATATTTTTTTCCAATATTTCCTGAACTAAAATCATAAAATGGTTATTGTGATTTTTTTATTAGGGGATCAAACAACTTCCCCACTAACAATTGGAGCGTTCAAATCTAAATTGAATTAAAATAAGTCGCAAATCAATCAAAAAAAATAATAATTGCATGAAACTTAATATTATTATATACATTTGGATAGTCTTCGTGAACTTAGCTCAGTTGGTAGAGACAACACATAATATATGCAAGGTTCAGGGTTCGAACCCCGACCACCATTAAAAAGATATGCATTTGGATATCATTTTATGAAAATTGTTCGGATTTGATCGAATTTCGAATCACTTTTTCAAAACAAACTAAACCACATAAATAACTTTCAAAAGTTATTTATTTTTTTATTAGTATAATATATTGCATTAATCTCTATTGTTGGTTGGTTTTAAATATTTTGCATTCTATTTAGGAAATTGATGCTCAAGTGTTCTCTCTTTTGCATTATATTTTTAAAGCATTTGCTTCTCCTGATCCCCATCGTATTCAACCGCCTGTGCGTGTTGTCACTTGAATTCGACCTAACTTTGGCTCAGTGTCTCTTAACGTAGATGACAACGTTTTCCTCGAATTTAATTTGGGTGATTTTGGTAGTCTTATATGTGATCGTACAAGGTCTTTTCTGCATGAGTTTCTTGGCAACATCAATAGACCCTACATTCTGCATGCTGAGATCTTGGTTTTGTACCATGGTTTCAAGTTGGGTTGGGATTCTGATTATAAGCAAGTGTTGTGTCTCTCATACTCAAATATTGTGGTTGACCATATTCAGAAAGGTTTGAATGTGTTTCACAAATATGGAAATTTGATATGAATTGTCAATTTATAGCTTATGCTTATAGATTGAGTGGTTAATTTGCAACACACTTTGCGTAAGGGTAATGTTGCAGTTGACTTTCTATGTAAGAAGGGTGCTCTGAGTGACATTGACTTTGTTGTCCTCCATGAAGCCTCTCTGACATGTCATCTATTCTCTTAGTGGTGTCATGGACGTTGAGTTTGTTCGACTCTAGTTAGGGTCTCTTCTTTATTTTCTTTTCTTTCTTTTTTCATTTCCCCTTTATTACCAAAAAAGCATAATAAATCATTTTCGTTCCGTAATATTAATTTCTAATATATTTTATATTATATTTTCTATTGAACTTATTATTTTACCATATTTATGTAATGTTAATATAAAAAATTAGCATTGTATTTTAATTATTCAAAAACTGATCCAAATAAAATCGTATTTAATTGGACCTGATCAATTTTTTTAAAAAAATCATCCAAACTAAATCAAATCGTAGGTTATTTTTATTTTGAATATGATAGCTTTTGTACTTCAAAATCGATTCAACCGGCATCTTAAACACCCTTGCTAACAATATCGATATTTGTGAATAATGGCATAAACGAGGACAAAATAGAGCAGGGTGACCTTCATAACACAGCCACGTTGTTACATTTGTTATTTTTCTAATAAGCTACTATTTTTGGTCAAATAGTCTAACAACTATAATTCTTTTTTTAAGTGAATAAATAGGGGTGTTTGAACCTCGATCCTCTACATATAATAATGTATTACACCTGTCAACTGAATTATGCTACATTTGTTAATTTAATGTGATCGTAAAAAAAGAATTTGCTAAGTTAACGTATAACGTCCCTTAAAAAATATTATTATGTAATGTATAATGTACTTACTGTATGGTGTATATAATATAGTATACTTTTATTTATCCCTGTCCCTGACGGTGCTACTTGTTTAGTGGTGTGCTACTTGTTGAAGTTGTTAAGAATTGTGTGATGCTCATGTTAATGCTATACAATAATTTATATTTATTAGGAATTCTTTAATCATTGTGGTTACAGTAAAATTCAATTCGCTTTTAAGTGAATAATGTACTTTAAGGATAAAACAATTCAATTGTTACTGAAAAAACAATAAATAATTATGTATACATACATGATAATCCTGTCTTCTCGAGGCATGCATAAATGTGGATAAATTATAGCATTTTCATCTTTACACCTTGTACTTTTTGTTATGTTCCTAAGAACATGGTGTTTTCTAATGTATTTCAGGTTCCCCAGACATTGCAGTTTGTATTTTATGAATTGTTTTGATACATATTATATCGCCCTCAGTCAGTCGGTCACTTTGTACATGATTTTTCAAAGAGCAATAGCTTATTACATTCATTTTTCAAAGATTGTTGATATTGACTTTGCTGAATTATTATTGCATGTTTCTTTTTTCATGTTCTTCCCCTTTGTTAACGGTCAACACCGACATTGTCATCACATTTTTATATATTATTCTTGTTTAGATGCTTTTTTTTAAGGATAGATGATTTTTTTTAAAAGGCAAAAAAATATCATAATTAAAAGTTAATACTAACTATCAAAGCACAAGTTTAAAGAAATACAAAATTGTTTGGTGTTGTTGAAATGCATTTTTAGTCTAGTTGCAACAATGGGTTAAAGGTTCATGACCATTAAGAGATTTGGACACCTCCACCATCGACTCTAATCAGGGCTATGATACTACTTGTTGGGGAGTCTAGGGAGCGCCGAGAGCGGCAATGGGCTAAACATCCAAGACCACCAAGAGACTTAGACACCACATCTCCATCCAAAACTTTAAGGCATTAGGTATATATGTTCTCTCTCTTATATATTCAACATTTCCTCCATTTCTAGTCGACGTGGGACATAATCAATCACATTTGATATTCAACAGTATGCTAGTTTTTGTATATAAAAATAAAAATAACGAATCTACTGAGACCGTGCTTAGTTGATTTAAATTCGTAACGACAAATTTTCTAAACAAAGTGTTATGAAAGTGTTTTGATGGCGTGAATCAAAGTAAAATTGAACCAATATAGATAAAGTTGCGCTAGGATTGTATTTCAATAACTATTCCTTGTATGTTTCCTCTAAATCGATTGTATACCTTTTATACTTCAGATATAACTCAACCCTTCACTCAGTGTACGTCTTCTACTAAGGTTAATGACGCGAGATCCATAGAAACAACTGACTTATGATGCATCAGTGGCAAAATAGGCGACTGTTTCTATGATATGAGCTCAGAAAGTTATACATGAATATAGATGTAGATGTGATCTCTCGGGCGCTAACACATATACATAATTTAAACCATGATTATTGGATAGTCAGGCTTACTAGGCTCTGACTAAATCAAAAGATCAATTGTGGAACACTACATCGTCGACAAAACATTAGGAACAAATTTAAACTAAATATTGAATGCATACATCATATATAACCAGCTAGATTAAGATTACTATATAGATTCTTAACTATTTACATTCAACCCTAACACAAAAGAGAGTTTAATTACTCATGTGATGCATAACTAACACAAGAGAGTGTTGGAGAAGCATCAACAAGCTTGTCTCCAAGCATCCTAGCCCTCCAATAGCTTCCTCTCCTCTCTTCCCTCGTTCTCTCGCTATAGTGTTTCAGAATTTACAATGGATTACTTTTTACAAATGACCTACACCTCTATTTATAGAGGCTTTGAAATCTTAAATTTGCTAGCTGTGGTCAAGCTCGCCTTGCGTGTCGAGGTTTCTTCAAAGAAGGAAAAAATCAATTGTCTTCTGATATTTTCCTTAACCTGCCTTAGCTTGCTTAGCAAACCACATTTCGCCTAGTGAACCACTTTTGCATTTCCTTTTGGATCTCTATGTTTTGACTCGCTTTCACCATGCTAAGTTCGCTTAGCGAATGAGGCATTTCTCAAATTGTCTTTATGATGCTTGGATTGGCTTCTGGTGCATGTGATTGTCTTTCTTTGCTCCACATTGGTGTAGTCATTCTCAAAAACCTATAGAAAATAGACGTAATAGCTTTCTGGTATATTTTACTAATATAAACAATACTATCAAAGTGAGGGTTTTTATAATGAATTGCTTACGAAACAAGTCGATAAGTGTTATGAAAAATAATAGTAATTTGACACTTATCAACAACCTCAAAATTTATATTTTCCCCTTTTTTCGAAGAAGTTATTCATGATCAGAGTCTGAAAGATAACAACTTTAGAAAATTATTTAGTTAATACTCACTCTCCTGTCATATTTATAAGAAGCAATTTACTTTTTTGATTCATTGAATAATTGATGTATCCGGTCTATTTCTAGACTAGATACATCAATTATTCAATAAATCTAAAAATTCAATTATTTCTTATAAACAAGACCGGAGTACAAAATATCAAAAAAAAAATTAGTACAAAATATCATTGAGAAATTGAAGATTCCATCGCCAAAAAAAAGTTTTTTTTTTTCTTTCTTTCTCCAGAGAGATTGCAGAGACTGCTTGCCTTTAAGGCTCTAGTTACAATACAAAGGTATCGGTTGTTTCACTACTTGTGTCCATTGTGAAGAGTGTTGGAGGATGCAGGGTTTCTGAGACAATATTCATCCTCTTATTTATACATGTGATTTTTTAAAATAAAATTGCTCTAACTCTTTCTATGTAAATATGGTGGAAGTTAGAGTTCCAAATGATTATTTGAATAGTTGACAGCCCCTCCCATGGGTTTTTATAACTGTAATATTGATATGGCATTTTTCCAATAGTTGGAGAAAACTAATTTTAATATGTGCTCATTCTAAAAGTTATGTCCAAACAAGAATAATTTAGACCCTTTATTGTTTATCCTCCCTTGAAGATGAAGCAACAAGTCTTCTTAAGAATCTCAAATGAGTGATAAAATCGATCTTCCACAATGTTTTTTTCAAGTTAAATTAGCAAGAGATCGTTAATTGTCTTCATGAGCCTCTTCGTCATATTAATATATGTGAATTAGGTATTACTTTTAATTCTTGCAAGTTCCTTCTAAATTCTTTTTACAAACTATGTTCTTAATTTTGTTAGGCTGTTATCAAATGGTGGAGCATACGTTTTAGCATTGATTTTTTGTCATAAGAAAGTATGTATTTCCCACTTAATTTTGAATGAAATTTACCAAACCTTTAACCTAAAAAAAGTTAAAGTCAGTCTAGTCAAATAAAAAACCAAATTTTAAAATCCTAAACTTTATGCTTTTTTTTTCTTCGGAGTATTAACTCACTTGAGCTGATATGATGATATTGATTTAAAACTTTGGAGTATGCTTCTCTTAAGTTTCATATTTGATCTTCTTCAATGTTAATTTCAATAGACTTATTTAACTTTTTCAAAAAAAAAAACAAACTCCTATTCTTTAAAATTTCTTTTATGGGACGACCTAAGTCTATAGAGCACAAAAAAATTGGGTCCATTTATAAATGTACGTGGACTTTTTACATATACTAATATATAACCACGGTTTCCTTGATCAAATTTTAGATCTGATATACCAAACTTTGAAATTAGAGGTCTCTTTCTCACACACTAAAAAATGTAAAAAACCTAACAATAATACCGTGTGAAAGATACAGCTATGCTAGCTAGTGGCAAATTCTTCGTATGCCAAATGGAGAGAAACCTACACTTGAAAAGCTAGCTCAATTATTAACTCAAAGTACTATTATTATTTAGTATAGTTTATTTAATTAAACAAAAATAAATAGGTAATTTTTACCATAAGAATCAATGTTCCTTTGTTTATTAAACTATTTTGTGTTGCAACTAGGAAAGTTTTTTTCAATTTGGACAAAACATTGAAAGGAAAACGTTAAAAGCTATATAGCAAAAGAATCCATCACCGACTCTTATCAATATTCTGGTTTTTGATTACTTTATTCCTTGCTTCAGTTATATACATCTTATTTGCTACATGTCCTTTTCTTGTACATTTAAGAATCAAATGGCTTGTACCAGATCTAGGGAAATAAATTCTGAGTTGTTTGACATGCATTTATGTAATAATATAAACAGTATAGTATGCATATGGACCATCCCTAAAAAAAGTATGCATATGGACCGATTTAATTAATTAAAGAACGAGAATCTAACATCAAACTATCATCAAAGTGTTACGCTAATAATTAATATGATATACTATTACTAGTTCTATTTTTTTCCCTTTAACTTTTGTTTTTTTTTTGTTTTCTTCTTATAGGCCAGTTGATTATAGATTCGTGGGTCAAATTTTTCCTTGGTAAAGCATTATTTAGTGTATAGATTTTTCTATTCAAATTCAACTAAGGTTTGTTCTTTTTTGACTCTTTGTTTTTACTATTACACCTAATTTGCCACACTTGCTATATAATTCTTTCTTAGACATAATAATATATTTGTAAAAAATATTTAGAAGTTGATTCTCTTACAGGAAAATCACCAAATGTGTGATATGCCAAACAAATTTTTAATTGGAGGAAATATATTTATAGACTATGGTCTTAAAAGCTTGATTTGTCTATGGAAAAAAATGGTCAAAATCTACCAAAAGCAACGAATTGTGTCTAGTCTTGGAACATCACAAGAGCAATATTCTGGTAATAATTAAAAGGTGACAAAAGGAGTGGAACTCTGCTGGGATTGTGTGCTTGAGTTAGTTAACATACCATTTCCGGGTCAAGGAAAAAACAAATACCATTAACAAAGTGTAAAGTTTTTAATTTATATTTTTGCATTTTTTGACAAAGTGTAAAGTTTTTAATTTATATTTTTGTATTTTTTGTGTGTTTTATTATATTAAATTTTAATATTTTAAGAAAAACTAAAATACTAAATAAGTAAAAAGACGTTACTACACTGCAAAATAAAAAAATTTGAGATTTAAAAATTATGGGTAACTAAAAATTTAAGCTTTCACACTAGGATAAGATTTATACCATACAAATAAGATAGTATGATAGATCGAGAAGATTGACTTATCATATCTTGTTGACTTTATTAAAGGTAATGATTATAGTCAGGTTATAATTTTTACTGTACTCCATCAGTTTCAAAATGAATGTCGTTTAAGGTTTATACATATATATTAAGAAATGTGTTAATTAAAAGAAAGAGAGATGTTATTTTACCAAATTATCCTAATCAACTATTAGTTTGTTTTTCATTAAAGAAAAAATAATACTTTGAAAGTAGTATATATAGTATTAATTGAAGGGTACAATTGACAAGAAAAAGTTATTATTGCATTGAAAATTAAAAATTACATTCATTTTAAAATAATTTTTTTTGGCTAAAACGACACTCATTCTAAAACGGAGGAAATATTTTATTTCTCTTATCATGATCGGTAAACAGGTCCTTTGGGATTTGAATCTCAGTGATAGGAATAGAGCCAAGCCCGGTCTTGGGGAAGTGCAAGGTGCTCAACCAGGTCGGGCCTCCAAATGCTACGGGCCTCAAACAAAAAATTAAGTCTAATACCTACCCCCCTTAAATAAAAAAATATATGTTATATCATTTCTTTCTTCAGCACATGTTTGAGTTTTTTTCTAGACTCTAGCTCTTCTTTTTGTACATAAATTTGATCCTATCAAACCACCCCTAATTTGTATAATCACTTAATTAGTCAATTTGAAAAGCTATTTCATTGAACGAATCACAACAATCATTTTTTTCTTCGCATAAACCATTCGTTTTACCCTTTTCCACAACAGAGGAGTGACAAATCCAAACGACACCGTTAAATAAATTTCACCTTTTTCACTTAATTTTTTTTAATTCCTTTCACATTTAGAAGTTCTTCTGATTTTGATTTTTTTTAATGAAGTTTAGCTACACAAAAAAATTACGTTTTATTTTACCAGAGGCCTATTTTAAAAAGAGAGTCGAGCCTCCTATTTCACAGGAACGGCCCTGAATAGAGCACATATGTTAGGAGTTACATTGTTCATTAATCCATGATCTACATACTACGGCTTTTTTTTTTTTTTATAGAAGGCTAGTTATGTTGGCACCGTATGAGAGGTTTCAAATGAAATATTATTCACCAAATGTAACACCTATTCTGAAGAATGATAGATTCTATTTGGACCAATGCCTGAAGAACGATCTTGAAAGAGAACAAATGCTTGATTTTCATATGCTTCAGCCGTCGGAAGCCTGCTGTATATTTATGTTTGCACACGGCCTGACATTACATTTGCAATTAAGGTGTTGGGAAGATATCACAGTAATCCAAGTATAGAACACTGGAAAGCTTAAATGAAAAATGACGAGGTACCTTCAAGGAACAAAAGATTATATGTTTATGTATAGGCGAACTGAAAAATTAAAGGTCAAAAAGTACTCTAATTCAGACTTTGTTGGTTATATTGATTCAAGGAAATCGATATCAGGGAATATTTTCACGTTAGCCGGCCGGATTGTTTCTTGGAAAAGTGGAAAGCAAACCTTGATTGACACTTCTACAATGAAAGATAAGTTAATATCTTGTTTTGAGGCTATATCGCATTGTATGTGGATTAAAATTGTGGGTTGAAAATTGTGGATTCAATTTCTAGATCATTGAAGATGTATTATGACAATTCAATGTAGTTTTTATAGCTAAGAATAATAAAAGTGAAAATCAAAGCAAGCATGTCGACATTAACTACTTATCCGTAAGAGAGCATGTTAAAGATCAAACATTTTTTTTATTAGATATATTAGCACTGAAGTAATGATTGCTAATTTGTTGACTAAAGGCATGCCACATTCAAAATTTAAGGTTCGTGTAGAAAGAAAGGGAGTTGGTTTTCGTTGTAAGAACAATTTTAGTTTTATAAAATTCAATTCATGGTATTTTTCTCATATTTAATTTCTAAAATGTACACATTTGATTTATGAGAAATATCGCTTCAATTTGGAACCAAAATAAACATAAATGATATGAGTTTATTCATTAAGTTCTATAATTTGGTTAGAGACACAGTACAATATGATAGATATAAGACAAACTCGAGTACTGATGACCTATCACTATGATCTATGTGCTTTGTTTATTTATTTATTTATAAATAAATGGTAATTGCTCCGCTAAATGGTAATTACCCCCTAAACATAAAGTGATCTTCTACTCTCACATTGGGCTTGTTTGTTTAAAGGGAGAGGGAGTGGATAGATAGTAGAGAGGATGGAAAGTTTATGGAAATGTGAGCTTCCATTGTTTGGTTGCTATGTCAGTGAGGAAAGAACTCTTTCTTTTGGTGGACCCCACATGTAGAAAGCTTTCCGCACAAAACAGGACGGAAAGATGGAATGGACATCAAAATTAATAACATGGCAAATAGATCATTGTGTTGGAGATTTTTTATACTTTTTTTAATGCTTCTTACGTATTATTTTTTTCAAATTAGTTTTGCTTCTCTTGTATAGTAGATCATGGTTTCAGACATAATAACATATTATTTGTTTATATTGATTCTCATATGCATATATTAACATATCGATTTTTATTTATTAATATGCAAATATGAACCTATTATATTAAATAAATAATAAATACATAACTCATTTTGTCATAAGGATATTTATGTCATTTACTAAATATAAATCTTTCTTTCCTTTCACTTTTTCACTTATTCCAAACAACCTAAAAATCATCTCATGTTCTCTTTACTTTCTATTCTCTTTCATTCCTTCATCAATCTTTCCTTTTACTTTCTTTCCTCTCATTATCCAAACATACCCTAAATTCTAGTAATTGCTCTTTGAGAAATAGTGGAGTGGTTGCTCACGTTCGGAGCTTTTGTGATGGACAAAAGTTATAAAGGTGTAGCTCATTGGTTTTGGCTCAAAAGAGTGGTGATACATGTACACCTCCATGTGGTAAACCCCATTTTACACCCTTATGTGGCATGGGGACAATTTTTTCCATTTACAAAAAAATGAGGGGAAATTTTGGTCAAAACAAATCTGCAACTCTCTCTCCTCTCAAACCCTTACCACCACTGGCACACACTGACCACATCATCAACCCTCCCCCGTTCATCTTTCTAACATAAATATTTCCAGATTTGTCGTTTTCCCTATCATTTTTTCCAACACAACAAGTATGTTTTTCTCATTCATCTTTCTAACATAACATCTCCTAAGTTCACCATCGATGGTGGCGGCATTCTCTAGATCTGAACGAGATTTATTTTTGGGTTCATCTTCAATCCTTCCAAATATGTTTTGATGGGTTTTTCGTTGGTGACCTGATTGAAGAAGACAGACGAGGTCAGCGGTGATGGAGGAGGACGATGGTGGGGCTGGTGTGAATGGAAGAGAGGGGGGGGGGAGAGAGA
>Ga0315913_1003031_pt1 | contig 20033 bp, 7 predicted proteins | sample MpolsnodulesMG_FD_207736 | JGI IMG/M metagenome (GOLD analysis project Ga0315913, IMG submission 207736) | Medicago polymorpha root nodule microbial communities from Los Angeles, California, United States - small nodules | ecosystem: Host-associated > Plants > Roots > Nodule | place: USA... | reverse complement strand
ATATTACATCCATTTAACATATGTTTTTGTGAAAAGGGTGATCAATATAGGAAGAACATAAACCAATATACATAATGAAATAGAAATGAACTAAAAATTACTCCAACTAAGTAAAATCCTCAGATGCAAAGGCATTGACATAAAAATTTTAAGCACGGGTGAATCACATGTAAATATAATCATGTTTGTCCACCAGTTTAGTCTCTTAAGTGGATCAAGACTAAAAAAGGACTATATTTACTCTTCATGCTGAATGAAAAAGTAGCAATGCCTCACTGACAACAACTAATGCAGTGCCTCACATTGATTTTGCAAAAACCTTGGCAGGAAATAAAAAAGCAAATGAATGTAAAAAATTAACTTAGTATGATTACCTATCATATATTTAGAGAAGTTTTTTTTTTAAAGAATATATTTAGAGAAGTTAGAAACATTAAAACCTCAAAATAAGCTAACAGTATAAAAGTAGCAGACAAATTAAGCATTATTACCTGTTATATATTTAGGGAAATTAGAACCCCCAAAAGTATCCTCTGAGCTGTAGATAATCCAAAGAGTATCAAAATTATTGTTTCACCTGTGAAATGTAGAATGGAGGAAATTAGTTGCACCATTGAAGGTAAGGAAAACAAAAAAAATAATCATACTTTTATCATACTTCTGATCAAATCAGTAACCATCACAATGCCTAAAGTAAATTAAGCAAAAATAATCATACAATTTGGGATTGCTAATGAATAATCTAATTTAGCAAATAAAATTAGACAAATCCCATTTAGAGACCTTTTCTATGGTGAATTTAAATTCCATTTTAAAAGGATGAGATATTTATAAACTTTAGCAACCCCATATTGATCAGGTAGGGAAGACAATATATCTACACAATTATAAAGCAATCTGAATAATGAATAAACAAACAAAATACCATAAAATTTATGTGAAAAATTAAAAATCTTATTTTATTTACAAACAAAATGGAACTCCTCTTATTCTGAATCATACATTGGAGGAAAGAAAGCATCTTGGATGTTGAGAGAAAATCATAGTGCACAGTACTATCAAGAACAAACCTGTAGCGCTACATTTGAAGTCCACTCCACTTTTCTGCCACCACTCCTTTTGTTTTGCATGATTAAAACAAAGCCTTCACCTATATATGGTGGATATTGCACCTAATCCTGAACATAGTTGATGAATCACGAACAAATTACGAGATAACTATCACACAACGAAAAGTGAATCATTAAAGCTTGCACCTTATTCGATGCCTTTTCCAATACCAGTAGTTTATGGATCTTCTTGGTCTATATTAGTATTGCAGTCAAGCCACACATATATCTCAATAAACGTCGTCTAACCAAAAAGCGTGACCTGCAAAGCTGGAAAAAAACGGGAAGAAAAAATATAAAAGAATTAGATGGGAGAAAGAGAGTGAGAGACACACCCAATTCAACCAATGAGTGGTCTGAAGAATACCAATCTAGATCATCAACGATCAATATAATCACCTTCTGATAAATTTTCTGAAATCTCTCATATTTCTCTTCACAACAATGAAAGAGATTAATGAATAAAAGAGTTTATGCAATTTAATGTTGTTGAGCGCAATTGAAATAAAAGAGTGAAAGTACAATTTGCGGATTAAATAAACTATGGATTAATAGGAGCTATCTGTTTGCCAGAGGAGGTAAGAAAATTGGATAATTTATTAAGCAACGATTGGATTAATAGGAGCGATATGTTTTTTCAAAAAAATAGGAGCGATCTGTTAAGAAAATAGGAACGATATGTTTTTCAAAAAAATAGGAGCAATTCTTGATATTTAGTTTGAAAATGATTTTGTTTTGTTTTTTAATAAAAGGAAATAATAGGAGTGATGTGCTGTTTTTTTGATATGGATAAGAATAGCATGATTTGTTTAGTAAAATTAAGGAGAAAAAATAGGAGCAATTTGTTTATTTTTAATTTCCATAACAATTAACATTTTGATTAAATTAATTAGGATTAATATAGTAAAATGAAGCAGGTTAAATGTTTAAGAAATAAGAGATGACAATATTAATTGGAAAAGTAGGGTTTAATCTTCCATCGAATTGAAACCCCGTGCCTCTATCTCCGCCTTCCTGCAAATCGCATCCAGCTGGTATGTACACTTCAAACTTCTGTTCTCTCACGGTTTCGCCTCTCTTTCTATTTTTCAGATCATAATCTACCCGTTCCATTTTGTTTTATGCAGGAATTAAACTCCGTCTCTCTTATATCAACCAAGAGATATGTCAGGGTATGCTAATTTATTCTGTTGCACTTATCATATGAACTGTATTCTAAGTTCCAAATGCAATTGTAACTTAGGCCCTGTTTGGATAGATATCTGATAGCATAACCACTTATTATAACTCATTTCCATAGCAAAAGATAAAATAAAGTCAAACTGTTTTTGTATAACCCATAAGCTGTTTTCATAAGTTGTTGTGGAGAAATTATGAAAATAAGCTGAAGATAGCTAAGGAACATGTCATAAGCTGTTTTCATAAGTTTCTCTAAACAATCTCACAAGTGTTTTTACCACTAGATAAGTTTAAATAAGCTAAGGGCCGTTTGGATTGGCTTATTTTTGAGCTTATGCAAATAAATAAACTTTTGTGTATTATTCATAAGCTTGTCAAGGTAGCTTATGTATCTAATTTTTGTTAGTGAGAACTTATGAATTAACATAAAAGCTTATTTATTTGCACAAGCTACTTTTAATAAGCTCAAAAGTAAGACAATCCAAACAGGCCCTAAATCCAACTAGGCCCTTAGTTTTATCGTTTAAGATCTGATTTTGAAACAACTCGAATCAGTTTAACTTGGCTAGATAATTGAATCTGATATCCGGTCACCTTAGTAATAACTAGAAGTAATTTAGAAAACAACTGAACTAATCATATGCATTGTGTTTTCAGTGTGAAAATGATTTGTCTCAAGATTTATGCTCCTGGTAAAAAGTGTCTATACATTTTTTTCTATTTCTATGTTTTGGTCCTTGTGTCTATCATGAATAGCTTTTCCTTGCAAGTTTATGACTCTTTGATAAGTTGCTGACTATTGAAAAAAATCTTTGTTATGCAGTGAAGAAGAGGTTGTTGCAGTTGAGCCTGTTGCTGCTGCTGCAATTCCAGGCGAGCCAATGGACATCATGACTGCTTTACAGCTTGTCCTTAGAAAATCTCGTGCGTATGGTGGTCTTGCACGAGGTCTTCATGAAGGTGCAAAAGTGATTGAGAAGCATGCTGCACAGCTTTGTGTTCTAGCCGAAGATTGTGACCAACCTGATTATGTCAAATTGGTGAAAGCCCTCTGCGCCGAGCACAATGTTAGCTTGTTGACAGTTCCAAGTGCAAAGACCCTTGGAGAGTGGGCTGGTGTAAGTGCCCTTGATTCTTAACCTAGTTTTGTACAATTCCCCATGCACATCCATTTGCTCCCAATTCCCAAATTTGTATAGTGAATTTTTATTTTTTTATTGTTGTTTATCCATGCTCGTGCAGTCTTGTTGCGTCATTTTATTGTATTGATTTTTTGGTATACTTTTCCTTGTAGTTGTGCAAGATTGATTCAGAAGGTAAAGCTAGGAAGGTTACCGGATGCTCTTGTGTAGTTGTCAAGGTATGGATTATACTTGAAATGCAAATGTTCCAAGTGTTTTTTTTCTTCATGATATATGTAAATAAATTGAAGTATTTCCTTTTTTTTTTGGCAGGATTTTGGGGAGGAACACGAAGCTTATAATGTTGTTTTGCAGCATGTAAAAGCTAACTAAGCTTCAACATGCATTTATTTGTCAATTTTTCAATGTTAAGTTTTTGTGCGACAGTATGGATTTTGCCTTTTTATGAAGTATCTGCTAAGGGATTTTGATGGTTTATGATGTTTTATGATGGTTTAACACTTGATTCATCTCATTGCTGCTCTTACTCAAGTTTGACTACATGCTCTGATTTTCTTTATTATTGCGACTGACCTGCTGAGTGAATTGTTTATGCCAATCAAATTCCAAACCAGAAGAGTAACGCAGTCGGTACAAAATGTATGATAGTTGTTAACGATTGTGCCATGTGTTGAGATGGAACTCCATTGTAACAAGTTCCATTGGCGAGTACGGTAGAATACTACTGTTGCTGCAGCCTTGATTGAGAAACCAACCTCATTTGACCCAATATTTGTGGTGCAAGCACCGTAAACCTTCAAGAATAACCTAACCAATTTTTACCTCCTAGTAAAAGAATTTAATCACCCAAGAGTGTTTGAATGTTTGGATGAGATGATTCACGTCTCTCTTAACTTAATTTGAGGTCCTGAGTTTCAATGTAGCCTTAGGAATCTAGTAGCGTTAAAACTCTTGAATTATAGTTTTGCCATCCATTGTGGGCCCTGTGATTAGTTTTGTTTTTGCACAATGATAATGTCTAAATAAGAATTGATGGTTGAATAAGAGGACTTTGATCTGTGTTGAATAAAATCAATTGAGAATTGCAAAAGTAAACATCCAAGGCTAAGTAAAAGCTAGGAAATAACAGTGTGATGAACTTATTTATGAATGTTATATTAACTATTGAGCTGTTTTATTCTGTTAAAAAGTGGTAAATGGTCGATGCTACACTTCGCATGCATTGTTAAAACAGTAGTGAAGTAAGATTGCTAAAGCAGTAGAAAAGTGAAGAATTGATAAGAAAGATAGAGAGCAAGGTTTTACAACTCGAGAGTTTACCTCAACTTGTTTTTCCTAAGTAAACTCGACTTGAGAATTCGTACGAGTTTACCTAAAATTAAAATTAAATAAAATTTATTATATGCATGACATATATAAGCTAATATAATATTGTAAATAGGTCAATAATGCAAAATATGACTTAATCACAAATGCAAATTATACCAAACTACCATAATAAAACGTTATGCTCAACTTAGCCTCAAAATACAAAAATTGACGCACAAAATCATAAGTTTCATAAGTCTCTGAGTTTAAGTCATCCATAAAACCATCCAATAAAAGCAAGTTTCACAAGTTTCTAAGGTTGTTAATAAAACTATCTAAAAAATAAACTAGTTAATTTCTTCAAAAGGTCAACAAACACCACCACTGCAACCCTAACCGACGTCGCAATCATCGACGTCAAAATCTGAATTTCCACCGTCAGAATCGCAACCCTAGCTGGTATGTGCTCCCATGTTCATGGTTTGAGAACTTAGAGAAGAAAGAAAAAGAAATGTTTCATCTCAGTAAAAACGTGTTACTGTAAAGGTAACTATTCAGTAAACGTTTCAGTTTTTGGGCATGTAGAAAATGAATTGGGTTTTGGAAAAAACGGACCCAAAAAAAGGGCCGATTTTTTTGTTAGATGTAAACTCGTAAAATTCGGTCGAGTTTACACGAGTTTACCGGTGTTAACTCGGTCAAACTCGTCAAACCTTCCGATTTTACCAGAAACCGAGTTTACCTCCGAGGTAACACGATTTTGGTACCTAAGAACGTAAACTCGGTAAACTCGAAGAACGTAAACTCGAAGAGTTAACACTCGATTTGCGGAACATTGATAGAGAGTAAACAACGAGTTTGAGAGTAGATTTGAGAGTATTCAAACTTTGTTTTGCTCTTTCAACTCGAGAGGATTCGTTTGAGTTGATCAAATGTGGTTTGACAAAAATTAGTGTATATCTGGCTTTCGTTACCAAACTCAAGTTTACTCACCATATTAGATTTCTTAAAGCAATATAAATTAATTCTCCAATTTATAGAACGTGGCAAATAAATGGATAAACATATTCCTTCAAAAAAAAATCACACGTAATTTTGATCCATGGATGTAAAACTGGCTTGCAGGTGTGATAGTTGAGCATTGAAGTGATAAGAAGGTTCGGATTACTAACAATATTAATATTGATTCTTTTAAGAAAAAGGTTAATTTTGATCCAAACTAATAAAAAATAACTGATTTTTGTATAACCAACCATGCATGTTATATGTATGAAGTATCGTTATCGTTTAGCATATACTAATCTTTGTTGGAAAGCGACACACAATGTATGTTATCTTCTTTTAATTAGTTTTTTTTTTCTTCCACTTTTACCATTGTATTAAAAATTATGTACCAAACTATTATCATTTTTCGATTAAATACACTGCTACCACTCTTTTTATGATTGTTTGATCTTGAGAGACACGTGTTACAAAGCAAATAGTAGTAACATTACTCCTTTTTATGCTTTGTAACACGTGTCTTTCAAGATCATACAATCATAAAAAGAGTGGTAGCAATGTATTTAATTGAAAAATAATGGTAGTTTGATACTTATTTTTTAATACAATGATAACAGCGGAAAAAAAGTCTCCTAACTAAGTTTCTTCATTTGTAATAGCCACTCATCTAACTTTTGACCACAAAATTTAATTTCATAAGGTCAAAGCTATTTCAGTTACATAGTCATGACATTAGTGGCCATTCGATCTGGCATCAGTGGCCGTTCGATCTTAAACGACCAGTTCAAAAAAAAAAAAATTTATTTTGTAATTCTAAAAATACTGAGCTTAATTCAAGATCGTCATATCTTAATCAGAAGATCACAAACACGCGACTATAATTTTTTTTACCACAACAAATTCAAATCTCTTCTAAAAACATGTTTAAGGTGTCCAAATTCCTTACCACTTGCACCTCGATCGCATGGTTCTTTTTAATCAACCACATGTTGGTTTCAAACACAAAATAAAAAAAAGAAGTTTTTTTTATTTTTTTATGTAAGCATATTCAACGATCTTATAAGTATCACTGAAGGTGGCGCGAAAATCAAAATGTGGTGAAAATTGAAAGCACGCAACGCAACGCAACAATGGAAAACGACGGTGGAGAAGGTTCAAGCTTCCTTGTCAGCATCATCGAAAACAGAGCTAAAGAGGTTTCGATCTTCAATTCTCAGTTCAATTAGTTTTCATGCAATAAAAGAATCATCATCTTCTAGTTCTCCTTTTCAATATACTTCATCGTTTGCTTTTCAAATCAATTTGATTCTTGTAGTTGATTTTGATCGAAATGAAATTCATCGAATTCCAGGATTAAACCGTGCTTTTAATTGTTCTTATCAATTCATACGTTGTAGGAATTTCAATCATGCACGCGTTAGAAATGGAAATCTAGATTTGATTTCCAAATTTCAAGTAGATTTGCGTTATTGGTGCTGGAAAGTAGTCTCATTCTCGTATTTAATTATTTTGTGGATTGCTTCAGAATGTGAAAAATGCATTTTATGTTTATTGATTCTGTTATCATTTGACTTCTATGAAGCACATACACGAATACAAACATTGACACGTCGACACCGGTAAAATTTTGAAAAAATGAACTAGCCAAACGTAATCAAACGTGTCGTGTCGGACACCCCTTCCTTCAGAAGTGTTTGACTTTTCCTCCCTAATTCTTACTAGGATACCAGCCAGATCACATGCACCTTTGATGTTCAAATTTTTTTAATTACTATATATTCTGTATTTTTTTTAATCATTCTACTGTGAAACGAACTCAATGAAATTTGCTACTAATGGTACAAAATTTAACGTTTTCCCCAAATATTCGGCGCTCTGGTTATTTACTCTTTTGATAGTTATGTTTGATTGCTATAACCAGGTTTCTATTTCGCAGTAATCGGCCACTAATAGTTCTGTGTAGTTCGTTCCTGTGTTTTCTCCCTTATACTCCTTTAACAGCCATGAATGAATTTGAATTGATTATTCATTTTGAGGAAGAAATTGACGTATCATTTGTTACTGTTGTAATCCTAAATTTGAAATAACTAACAAGTCAGACTGTAAGCATAAAGAGTGAAAACATGTCTTCCACTAATTTATAAACATTACAAAGGGGCTTTTGCCAGTTAGGAATTCAGTCGAGTGATGAGAAAGTTCATACATGTTTGAAAGGATTGTTAACAAAGAATTCGTACATAAGTTGAAATTCCCATGTTATGTATTTTCGTAACTTGAAAAAGAACGAGTCAGTCCAATTTTTAGAGTTTGGTAACATTTTTTTTATGACTTCTAAGGTATTAAAGAACTGGTTCAAGTTAAAAAAATGAATTTATAGTGCCTAACTTGGATCAAATCAATTGAATTTTCTGACAGGTTGGATTAGCGGCTTTTGATTTGAGGTCTGCTTCACTGCACCTTTCACAATATATTGAAACCAGTAGTTCATATCAAAACACAAAGACATTGCTGCATTTCTATGATCCCATTGTGATCATCGTTCCTCCAAACAAGTCAGCCTCCAGTTCTACAAGTACAGTTACTGAATTGGTTGATAGATTTTATGGTTCGGTTAAGAAGGTAATATGATCATGTCTCTTTGTCCTTACATCCATCTAATGGTTATGTTTTTCAGTGCAAAACTGCTGTGCATGATGTCTGTCTATGAAGTACATTTCATTTGGAGTTCTTTTGTATGCAGGTAGTGTTGTCCCGTGGTTGTTTTGACGACACAAAGGTTTTAGCACATACTTTTTATCTTTCATTTCAATTCATTTGAAGGTTTAGGATTCCATAGCAAATTTTTTCCTCAGAAATGCACTAAATTTTGTGCTTCAGGGAGCTATCTTAATAAAAAACCTAGCCGCTAAGGATCCTTCAGCACTTGGTTTGGACACTTATTACAAGCAGTATTATCTGTGCTTGGCTGCTGCTGCTGCTACTTTAAAGTGGTACTACCTCTGGCTCAATTTATTTGTCCTTCTACGGTAATGCACATGTCTTAAGAAAAATCATTAATTACACTCTTTTCGAAGGCTAAATAATATGTTTTTTACTAAAATTCTAAAATTCTAAAATATTCTTATTGTAGTAGAATTTTGGTAGGATGACTAACTAATATACAATAAATTGATATACCAATACATAAGGATATTATTGGAAACAAGCAGTTAACCCTCTTTTTGTCAAAAAAAAAGTAGTCAATACTCTCTTGATATTTTGGAGTGACATAATTTGAGACAAACCAATATTCCAAATAGGACATGTTAAATAAGACGGAGAAAGTGTTACCAATACCCAAATATATGTCGAGAATATCTTAAATGATGAACTTTGATTTACTCCTTTACAGTATCTGTATCTGATGCAATGAATAGTAGATTATATCTTTTTTTATTGTTACAGTAGATTATATCTCTTTGATTATACCAATTACATCAGTAACTAATAAACAAATATCTCCACTTAACTACAATGTTGTCCTTTCCATTCTTCTGAAGTTATTATATAAAGCTGTACAAAATTCTATATTAATCTAAAATTATTTAATATCATTGAGATAAGTGTTGGTGTCTGCACAAAGAAAAACATGTGATGTGCGCATGTCTTTCTTTTGGTGTGTGATTACATGTATATACTTATGATTATTTAATACTTCTTTTCTTACTGTTCGATTGCCTGAGATTCATTTTTTACTATGATTGCCAGGATCGAAACAGAAAAAGGGGTGGTTGTTACCAATCACTCATTGTCGGTATGTGTTGCATAGTTGTTCCTTCATTGATGTTTTTTTTAAAATTATGGAATATTAGTTAGATTTAATTTTAACTTTTAAGTCAATATTGCTTATCTTGTCTGCATTCCCTATATCTTTATGAAAATAAGGTATATACAATAAACAACTTATGCACTTACTACTCTACACAACAATATATGTGGCTCTATTTGAGCTTTGAGTGCGGCAACTGTTTGTAAAGTTGTGCTATCTTATGAGTGTAAGAATCTTTTAAGTAGCATTATAGGATTGCATGCAGGCGCATCATGCAGACCTCCGCAGATTTGCATGGATGCAAATTCAAATTTAAAATAGTAAATGAATTAATCTCTTTCTTGGGTATTGGAGATTATTAATGGCACAAACATACTATGAGGCATATTAGAAAAACCCAAGATGCACTATATCTTTTTGAATGTCCAAAACACATATGCAATTTAGAAAAGTTTCTTTTTTTTTTCTTGACTAAATAATTATGAAGTTGAAGAAGGGAGTTAGAAGTGTACTTTACGTGATTCAATATGCAAAACCAATAATGTTTAGGGTGCTTGGTAATATACCGACAATGTGCACTGGCAGTATATTCCGTCAGCCTGTTGCCACATCTTTCAAATGTATCAGTATTCAGTACAAAGCTTCAAATATTCACCTTTGTGCAAATACACTTGCAAGTTTTCCCGCCAGTTGCATTGTAAACTTCCAAGTTCCAACCATTATTTGCCATTCAATGGATTATTAATGTTCTTTAGGACAGTGGTCATTGGACAATGCCCAACCTCTGTATACTTTTAACTTTTAAATCTTTAATCACAAATCTCCTGCGTTAGTTTTATATGAATTTTAATCTGCACTTAGCGTATAGTAGATTGAGTTCACCATTTTCGCTATGCATTTCTCAATTTCAGGTCACCTTTAATGGATCCTTTGATCACATGAATATTGATGCAACCAGGTAAGCTTGCTTTCTTGCTTTTTTAAGCTGAAAGTTCTTCTTCACTGGTGAGGGGGCTAGTACAAATTACATTAGCTTTCCCTAAATAATATTGTATTGCTTTAAGCTCTCTGATTCCCTAACCTTACTTTTGTGATATATTCTCAGCAAATAAACTTTGGATATAAAGTCCATTTAACATTTCATATATCATCTGTTTAGTCTATGATAATAGATTTCTTGCTTCAAATTTAAACGCAGTGTCCAAAACTTGGAAATTATTGAGCCATTTCATTCTGCCCTACTGGGAACAAGCAACAAAAAGAGAAGTCTATTTCACATGCTCAAGACAACTAAAACTATTGGAGGGTATGCAATGATTCACACAAGTTTCCAGGCGCAGCATTAGTTGATTGACATTTATTTTTTCCTCCAGGACTAGGCTCCTTCGTGCCAATTTGTTGCAGCCTCTAAAAGACATCAAAACAATCAATGCTCGTCTTGATTGCCTAGTCAGTTTCAATCAAATTCTCTCAAGTTTAACTTTATGTTCTTTGTTTGCTAACCTTTCAGTTTACTATTGCTACCTTTTTTTTTTACAAGTCTGCCATTATTATCGAATTCAGTCCCGGTGTATTCTTATTTAAACTTTAGTGCTCTAGCCTGAAACTCCACTCCTAATTGTGGTCTGATTTGAATTTTTTTAAGCTTGAGAATTGCTGGACAAAGGTTTTACATTATTCCTTTGTTTATATATTTTGATATGTTCTTTAATATTTCATTGTAGGATGAACTGATGAACAATGAACAACTATTTTTTGCCCTCTGTCAGTTTTTGCGTAAATTTCCAAAAGAGACTGGTAACTAAGATCATAATTGAACTGAAATTAGTCTTTAAAAAGTTTATACATCTTCGGTAGTAACAAACAGACTGTATGATTTCAGATAGAGTATTATGCCACTTCTGCTTTAAGCCAAAGAAAGTTACAATTGAGGCTATGTCAGTTGATCGTTCTAAAAAGAGTCAAGTGCTGGTATCGAGTGTAATCCTCCTTAAAACTGCTTTAGATGCCCTTCCATTACTTTCTATGGTACCTCTCTCTCCCCCTTCTCTCTCTCTCTCTCACACACACACACACATGCGCGCGCACGCGCACACACACACACACACTAACTCATCATTAGAGTTAGGTATTCCTGAAGTTATCAAATAGTGAAAAGATGTTGCAGATCTTTTCTTCTGATAAACATAACAGGCGCTTAAGGATGCCAAAAGTTCCCTTCTTTCAAATATCTACAAGTCTGTTTGTGAAAATGAAAAATATGATCTCATTAAGAAAAGGTATGCTAATGTTTTACATGCAACTCTTGCATCTAAGATGATGAAAACATTATTACTTAGTTAGAATTGTTCTGAAGCTGTAATATGGGGAAAAGACTGACTAGAATATTCAGAGCAAAATATTGCTAAATCAACAATCAACAAATAATTCTTTGCCATATTACGAATTTGCTACAAAGATATGTGATGGAGTTCTGGATTAGTATGAAATGCCCCATCCTAGCAAACTGTATGTTTACAGCGCACAATAGATTACCTTACCCATTGGATAAAAATACATTCTACGAATTGCTTTTAAATCTTGGATATTGAGAAAGCTTGATACTCTAAATGGTCACATCCGACTGCAATGTAAACTATTTAGTGAGTAATATACAATATCTTAATTGATAAAAAAAAAACTATCACTGTGTATTTACATTACCAATCAGCTCACGTCTTTGGGAATTTTTTTACAGGATAGAGGAAATTATTGATGAAGATGTGCTTCATGCGCGGGTTCCTTTTGTTGCCTGCACTCAGCAATGCTTTGCTGTTAAGGCTGGAATTGACGGTCTCTTGGATATTTCACGAAAATCATTTTGTGAAACCAGTGAAGGTTTATAAACATGATTGCTAAGTTTTCTTTCCTGTCAACAATGTAATCTTTCTTTGAATGGAGCTCATCGTACGAGGCTTTCCTAAAGCATTTGGTGTTTCTTGCACAGCTATCCACAATCTTGCAAACAATTATCGAGAGGATTTCAAGTTGCCAAATTTAAAGCTTACATTCAAAAACAGACAGGGATTTCATTTTGTTATACCACAGAAGAATATTCAAGGAAAGCTTCCAAACAAGTTCATTCAGGTTAGGGATTGGATTTTTGTTGCTACATTTTTAGAATAGTCCTTTTAAATTTATCTTTTCCGAACCTAGTAACTTTTCCCTGCTTGTAATAGGTTGTAAAACACGGGAACAACATTCATTGCTCAACTTTGGAACTAGCATCTGTGAGTTATTCAATCATTTGGATTTCATAGACATGACAATTCTATTCCACTTATAATAATATACAGATAAAAAATGCATATTTAAATACATTAATTATACTTGTTTGAGGACGCATTTGGGTAGAGTCTACTAATGCAAGGGCTTTAATGTGGGTGCTTTAAAGTTTGATAAGATCTTGGTCAAGCTAACTCCATTGTTCCCAATAATGACATTCGATGGATATACACCACACAAGGAAATGATCCCTCTGTTCCATCTACCTTCTGCCAGTGATGGGGATTCCTTATTATGTACAATGGCTCATATCCGAAGGAAGTTTATAAATTATAAGTGTCAAATTTGATTAGACATTTAAGCTTTTCATTGGTGAAATTATCTTTGTTTTGTATATGGTTGGCCCAGGAATTTTTTTAGCTCACAAAATGGTAAGCATAATCCAAGCTTCTGATTTAAAATATAACACATAAAATGCAGCTGCATTTATTTGATATGTCACCACACTAGTTTGGGCTCCTAAAAACTCCAATTTTATTTTATTTTAATAAAACTTGCAGTTGAATGCTAGGAATAAATCTGCAGCTGCAGAATGCTATGCAAGAACAGAGGTTTGTCTCGAAGGTTAGTACTTGATGCACTGCCAATACAAACTTTAATTTGATTTGGCATGTTTTCTTTTTTCGTTCATTTGTGCATAAATTACACAACTCATAATTGACTATGGCACTACCTAATGTAAACTTTCATTTGATTTGGCATGTTTTATTTTTCTTGTTTCATCTTCTAAACTAAGTATTTTTTATATTCAACATCCGTGAGGTATTTACTTTCAAATATCTTCAGGATGGGATATGGTGATCTTTTATTAGTATTATCCGACTAATTTTCAGTGGCACTACCTAATGTAAGCTTACAAAATTAAATTAAGCTAGTTTAACTTGCAAAAATTGTTCATCAAATGGATTTTGTCTTTTAATAAATATTAAAACCGTAAATTTAATTATCAAAAAATTGATTTGTAGATACGAATCCTATATATTTACTTCCTTGAATTTCCAATATCTCATATTTTCAGGTATTGTAAATCCCTGTTATAAATGTATATTGTAATAGAATTTTTTTACAGAACTAATGGATGCGATTCGTGAGAATGTCTCTGCGTTGACACTGCTAGCTGAAATCTTGTGCTTGTTAGACATGATTGTGAACTCTTTTGCTCATATGATTTCGACTAAGCCCGTGGATCAATATACAAGACCAGAATTTACGGGTAAGAAAATTGGTAATTTCTATAACATTTTTGTACTGCGATGGAGAAAACTCTTCATTGATCTTTTATTTTATTTGCTAGAGAATGGGCCAATGGCAATTGATTCTGGTAGACACCCAATCTTGGAGAGCATACACAGCGATTTTGTTGTAAGTAATAGGCATCTCCAGTAAACATTGCAGTTTCTCCCAATATATTGACATTTTTTAATGTTCAAGAATTTCTGCCCTTTTTTATTGAGCAAATCAATCTTTTGTGTTGCAGGCCAACAATATATTTCTGTCTGAAGCCTCAAACATGGTGATTGTGACAGGCCCTAATATGTAAGAAAATATCTGTTTCACATTAAAGGATAACTGTTCATACCGGAGATTGATGGCAGTGAAATTCTAGACGAACTTTAACTGACATAGACAATGACTATCCATGAGTCATGACTAAATTCTGTTGGTAAGAAAACGGAAGTGTGTATGGGCTTGTTAGTGATAAGTAAACATAGTACAGAGGATACACAACAATTTTTTTCAGACGAGGTTGCCGCTTTAAAGATCCGATAACAACACACCTTGAAACTAAACTTAATTAGATGATGTAAGCATGTCCTGTGCATTTTTCTTCAAACAGTTCCTTAAAACCTGTCATCATTCTTTAAAATTAGTATGTGTTACTTACGGTTTAAATGTGAATTATTCGTAAACTATAGCGAAGTTTACTCTTTTTGTGTGGCTAGCTGTTTAGATGAAGAATATAGTCTCAAAATTTATTTCTATATTCCTTTTCCCCAGGAGCGGAAAGAGCACTTACCTTCAACAAGTGTGTCTCATAGTTATCATTGCTCAAGTTGGGTGTTACGTTCCTGCCTGCTTCTCAACTCTGAGGGTAGTTGACCGTGTTTTCACAAGGATGGGTGCAGTTGATAATCTTGAATCAAACTCTAGCACGGTACAATTTCTTGATGCCTGTGTTTTGAAGCTATTTGATTATGTTCATATGTTTATAATTATATATGAAGTTATCTGGAAGTGTAGTTCATGACAGAGATGAAAGAGACAGCTTTTATCATGCAGAATGTTTCAGAGAGGTAACACTACCTTTTGATTTTTTTCACTCTTGGTATGCATGCAGCTTTAAACCTTTATTTGATGCAGGAGTCTGATTGTTATGGATGAACTTGGTAGGGCTACTTCTTCATCTGATGGGTTTGCAGTAGCTTGGAGTTGCTGCGAGCATCTTTTGTCCCTAAAAGCGTAATTGTTGCTTCTTTTTAATTTTTTTATTATGATAGGCATTTTTAACAAAATTTATAGCATGGAATTCTTATAACTAATAAATCAAAGGTCTCCATTAGCTTTTCAATTTCCCATTATTTCAGTGGAAGTTAAATTGAAAAGAAATAGCAGACACTAAAACACTCGTAAACTTGGAGCTAAAATTTCCTTCACTGCTTTGGTATTGAATTGTTTATAGTAAGACAACTGGAGACTGCAAAAGTTTTCCCCATCAAACAAACATGTTTATATAATGGATGGCCATGTCTTCTGAGCCATGTTTTTAATTTTCCTTCAGGTATACCATATTTGCCACTCATATGGAGAATATAGCGGAATTAGCAACAATCTATCCCAACGTGAAAATTCTCCACTTTCATGTCGAATTAAAAAACAACCATTTGGAGTTCAAGGTAGTATCTCTATGTTTTTTCTCTTGCATTGGATGACTATCTGCAAAACTGATATTCTTCTTTGATTAGTTTCAACTTAAGGAAGGACCGAAACATATCCCCCATTATGGCCTTCTCTTAGCAGAAGTGGCAGGATTACCAACTTCCGTTATTGAGACCGCCAGAATGATCACATTAAGGATTTCAGAAAAGGTGATTATATCATGCTTGCAAAAATAGGATATTAATTTAAAGGAGAATGCTAAAAATGAGTGCCCTTGGGGCATTGGTTAAAGTACTAAAATAAGTAACTTTACAACAAAAAGTTGTGTAATTATTGCGAAGACAAAAATAAAATTCGCATTTCCAAGACAAAATTTCTACTAATGGATTCCTTAACCAATGCCCTTAGGGCACTGGTTAGCAAAACCCTAATTTAAATGATGCACACTTTAACTTTCCATGAAAGAAAAGATAATCAAGCTTGATTCTTTAAATTATAAATACTCTTGGGGAAATTCCCGTGCAAATAGCAGAGAATCATTTGCTTAAATTTTTACATGGAAACTCATACATGAATGCATAATAAAATTTGTAGTCAAATGAACTGTTATATGAACAGGTTAATTCGCTTTATATTTTAATTTTTTTTATTTCATTAAGCTGTCAATCTGTCATCACCATGATTGTGCTATCTATTTTGAATACAGCTATGTTTCACAATTGTTTGCTTCATGTCTGTTTTTCATATCCATTTGTTAAGTATGCAGTGGACAAAGAGCAAGTGTTAAACATAAACTGGCACTAAGCACGAACACTAACATGTGATATGACTCACTGTCATTAGGAAAAGAAAAGGATGGATGTCAACTGCTTGCAGAATCACTCAATACAGAGTGCTTATCATGTTGCACAGAGGTTGTTATGCCTGAAATATTCCAATCAAGACGAGGATACAATTCGGCAAGCTTTGCGGAATCTCAAGGAGTACTGCATCAAGCAAAAGCTTTAAAAATGGCCTAAAGGACAACCTTTTCATTTCTTTTCAGCATATGCAACTGTGATTACTCATTAGATTGTATAATTTTGGGAACAAATTGTACTCAATTGCATCACTATCAGAATTTTACTAGAGTTTAAGTGTAATGTTCTTTTTCAGGATAAAGGAAAGTTAATCTATTTTTAGAATTGCAAGCCAGTGATTGAAAATTCAATATGCTAAAACTTAAAGTGGTTTTTGTGATTCAATATTCAACTTATTATTTATTTTTTGGGATAACTATATTCAACTTATTTAGATTATGAAAACAATTTTTAAACAAAAAACTTCAGTGATAAATGTTAGCTCCCCTCCTAGTACTGCAGAGCTAAAACTAACCGGTAGTCAATTTTTATTGTTTTAAATGACAGTTTTTTAATCATCTAAAATAATAAATATTATATTAATAATAATGAACAAAACAAAATTCCCCTAAAAAATAAACAAAACAAAAGCTCACAATTTGTTTCATTCACTGACCCGCTTAATATCCAATCCAAGCATGGTCATTAGTCAATTAATAACTTTTTTTTTATTAAGCTCTTTAAAAAAATGTTCATTCTATTTTTCCTATCAACTAATTTGTTAATAAATTTTGATTATCTAATTTTATTTTATTTTTTAGAAAAGTCTTTGAGAAATTCATTGATCATACTCTAGCATACAATATTATTTATCATTGATGACGTTGTGCATGCATCAATTTGGGTAGGGAACAGAAATGAATGGTATTGGAGGGACTAAACTTTTCTCCTTTTAAGTTGTCAAATCTGAGATGAAGGACAAGACAAACATTCGGAATTGGCCATGTGGCTGGTCTATGACGACTAGATTGTAGCACGAAATGACAATGCTGCTAATAAATAAAAGAAGCATTTGATTTGAGTCATCATCAGAGACTCATCATTCATCATATAACGGCATGAAGCCAAATTTGGGATGTGCCCACAACTTTTTTTTAGTTAAACTGTCTCTGTAATCTTTCCTATTAAAGTGAAGCTAATAATTATCATCATCCATCCCCATAATACTTGCAAATTCCCTTTTTCTTCTTTTTATCACATGTTTCTTTTAAATTTTGATGACAATCACGCTTACGCAGATATCACTTAATTTTTTATCTTAATTCTTTACGTGTATGTTTGGTTTCACTTTTAAAATGATCAGAATTGATTGTAGAATTGATTCTGATTATTTGGTTGTTGTTGAGAAGAATTGATTCTGCATCTAGGATTGATTCAATTTGAAACTAAAATTTGTAACTTCTGATTCTAAATTTGATTTTCACACACAAATTTATAATTCAATTCATTTTTACATCAATGTTTTCAATTCTATCAAAATCAATTATCTTCATTGCACAACCAAACACACTTTTATTCATATTTATATGCTCCAATAAAAAAACAAATATTCGTATGAAAAATGAATTTGATATTCTGAAGTTTGATCAAAAGGTAAGTAAATTTAATAAAAGATTGTTTCTCTCAATTGGTTTCTCATTGTTGGACGATGAGGAAGAGTCCCACTACTAAAATCTTAAGCATTATGTTTATAGATCTTCTCATTTTGTGAGACCCTGCGCGCTCGTGATCCTACACCAAAAACTCTCCCGCTCCTCCATAATGTTGAACCAAACTCTGATACTATTGGATCACGAGGGAAGTCTCATTGAGTTGATTAACATTGGACTTAGACCACGCAAGTGAGTTTATACGTCACATCTACACCCAAATTATATCTTCACCCAAAACTTTAAGGTATTAAGTTTCCAGGTTCTCTTATTTATGTTATTCAGCCTCAACTATTCTATTCAATACGAGATATATCACAATCGTCATTAAGTGACGTTATTAACCCCCTGAAATTTTATCGGATTTGACTTATATTTACCCGAGTATTTTGATATATCTCAAATAAATGTGAAATAATCATTGATCTTTTTTGTTAATAAATTTTTTTATTATAATTCTTAACGTAAGCTCCAAGTAAAGTTCATGTTTGTGGATATCAGATACTCGATGTGAATTGTCAAGGTAGCGCAATTTCAACATTTCAATTAACTATCATTAGGATTTTGCTTCATAACGATTAAGGGCTCTCATTTTTACTTTTACAGATGTTTCTGCGATTGCTAACGTCCCACTTCCATCTGCATATACAGTGATGATTTGTCGTTTGCATTATTTTTAGCAAGACATTCCAGTTCTAAAAATTATATTGCAAGAAATTGTATAATAAAAAAATTGATCTGAAAAAAATTGAAAAAAAAAATATATTCTAAAAACAATCTTTAGAAATGATCAGAAACTGAAAAATTGTATAATCATTCAAAGCCCACAATCGGCTGCATTTTTCTATTTTAGAAACTAAACAAAATATATTCTAAAAACAAAATACAATCCTGCACACCATTAAGCTAATAATTTATTTCGATTTTCTATAATATTTGCACCAATGTTCTTATTGATTCTTGCAAATCATAGAAACATATTAAGAATATTCAACTGCATACTGATGTGAGAGGTAGGTCAAATCACTAATTGCATAGATCTCAAACTTAGTATAGTTGAATGGTTGGTCAAATCAATAACTGAATTTAAAATGCATGCAATTGGTCAAAATCAAATTGATTAGGGCTTGTTTTACATAAAATATCAGTGATCGAGTGATTGAATTATCTTCGTTTTAGTTGTTAATTTTTTTTTACAGGGTTGTACTATTGTATATATTTAAAGATTACAATTAAACACGGTTATTTTTTTTTATATATCAATCATAAATCTGATTTTTTTTTTACCTTGATATTGATATGAAGTTTACATATTGTTCAACGGTCTTTTACCACTTGCTTAAGGGGCTAAGGTCTTATAAGTAGTTATAGTTAAAGCCTAACATTTATAACCATTTATAAATGATTCATCATAAGAGAGAGATTTGTGGGGTCGCGAATAATTGGATCTTGAGTAAAATATATAGTGAATCCGTGAGTAGTCCAAATTTTATGACATTGAGTTTATTAACTCTTTCCCATGCCATTATTTTATGAGTAGTTTTCTTTGCCAAATGCATGAAGCCTATTTTGACAAAAAAATAAAATAAACATAAAAGCGTGTAGTTGATGTACGGGTGGTTATTATGAGTTGTTTCTCTCAATATATAGAGAGATATGGAAGATGCCAAACCTCCAAGCAAAGCTTCACAGTGGAGTCGTTGTTTCAACTTTCAATTAAATTAAATCAAAACATA
>Ga0315913_1003030_pt1 | contig 20036 bp, 11 predicted proteins | sample MpolsnodulesMG_FD_207736 | JGI IMG/M metagenome (GOLD analysis project Ga0315913, IMG submission 207736) | Medicago polymorpha root nodule microbial communities from Los Angeles, California, United States - small nodules | ecosystem: Host-associated > Plants > Roots > Nodule | place: USA... | reverse complement strand
GCCAGCGGCTCATTTACAAGTTAGGCCCAAAACTTTCTTGTGAAAATAGTAGCCCTATTTTTTTAAATATGCGCCGCACATTCACATATCATTCCCATTCAATTGTTGTTGGCTTGGTGCATCTTTATCTTTCCTAACTCTCCTCTCTTCATCTTCTTTTGTGTATGCACAACCCACAACACTTAACTTGTCAACTTCTACACAATCTAGCTACAAAGTGATGCTTCAATGAGTATCAATTGGTGTGGCTATAGCCACAACGTACCATATGGTGGATGCAACCATGTTTCTCACCCTCACGACCAAAGTGACACGCTTACACACCCATTACACTATTTCTCTCACCCCGACCAAAGTGACAAGCTTATATAACCTATATATTAATTTTAAGAGAAAAGTTATTTCACCCCACCCACACCTTTCTCACACAATAATTAGAAAAAAAATGAAAGAGGATCTTGTGGAGAAAAAATAAAACAACTGTTGAAACGGAAAAGAAAGCAGAAAATGCCACAATTTTGTTTTGAGTCTCTCCATATCTCCTACAATTTTTGGTGAGTTAACTACTTGTTTGATTTTCTGGGATCTTAGGATTTCTGAAAAATTAAGGTCTTTTATAAATTGTAAATAATCCATGATTGGTTGCTTTCGATGCAGTTTTTTATTTATTTTGTAGATGTATTATCATCAATAGGTTCATACCAATCACGAATTAAGCAAAAATCATGAGATCCCTAAAAATCAAAATCGGAAGACCTAATCTAAATCTAAACCGGAAGACCCAATCATTGATTATTGACATTGTTAGGAAAAACTCAATTTTTAAAAAATCATGAGATCCCTAAAAATCAATTATGTAGTCAACTCTCAAAAAGTGATAGCAAATATGGAGAAACCGAGAACAAAATTGTGGCCCTTTCTTCTTTCTTCTCCCTTTTCAACAGATATTTTTTTCCCTCCACAAGATCCCCTTTTATTCTTTCTATTTATTGTGTGAGAAAGGTGTGGGTAGGGTGAAATGATTTTTCTATCTTACAATCAATATATGGGGGGGTGGGTGGGTTATGAGTGTGAGAATTTTGTGAGGGTGATAAATATGAGATTACATAAAGTGTCTTGCGTGCAAAACTTAATTCTTTGGAGACACCTAGAAAAAAACCCTATCTTTTTCTACTATCTTCTCCCTTTTTATCAGTTATTATATTCTTTTATCCACGAGATTTTTTTTTCACAGTCGTACTCTCCCTTGTATCTTAAAACAGTTGTCGCTAGCCACTCCCCCGCCGACCTTTACCACCCACAAACTCCAAATCGGATGCCAAATCCATTTCCGATGTAGCGTCATTTAGTGGTAGTGCGACGAGCGAATCCTCCGCATCACCCGCAAGACATCGCTCTTCCCCTTTCTTGGTGGATTCGGGTGTCCAACCTGTTTTGAGTTCTTGTAATCACAATCGAATTTTCCTTTGTGTTCTCGATTGGTGATGGTTTTTCAACCTGTAGAAGTCCATCGCGGTGGTTAATGGAACTTCACAGGAGGTAGTTGTTGTCAAAATCCTCGGTGGAGGCGGTTGTTCACGATGAGCAGCTGTATGCACTTCTGGTTTTGATTAAGGGTTTGTTCTCGGATCCAGTTAGATTTCAGATCCGGTATGTCCTTCGGCAGCTCCTTGTGTCAGAGGATTCAGATGGTTTTGGGCTCGAAAGGGCTGGTACAACTGTTGTGTTATTGCAGGGGCTATTGGTTGGTGAATCCTTCTTTGTTAGCAGCTGATTCATACATTATTCTTCAAAAAAAAGTTTGGTTTAATTATAGTCAGGCCTGTCTTGGTTACTTTGGTGTCGTACATGTGGTCATGTCTTTGATTTTGCTTATTATGATCCATAGTTGTTGAGTTCTGCAGGTTTTAGAGATATGGTGACACGTTGATGCTGTTTGAATATATGTCGCAGACTGAATTCATAATGCTTTGAAATCCTTGTCATTCGTATGATTGGCATTGGACTAATTGGACCCGAAAGAGTCTGTGTTGCCTGTTGCCTCGTTACAGGGAGTTGTTGGTTCTTGGACTATCTTGTGTTGACGGCTGGTTCATACATCAGATAGCTAACCTTTGTTTAATAAGGATTAATCATTGGAGGCATCATATGTGTGGTTTAAAATGCTTGCAATGCCGGTTCGGGTTGTCTTGAACATTTGTGCGTTTTTACAGGGTTAGGTCTATGTCCCCCTAGTTTTTTTTTCTGTATTTTTTTTCCTTTTTTTAATAATATATATGAGCACTAGACACAAGATTAGAGTATAGCTGATATATCACCTACTCTCTTTCTTGTTGTTTTTATGCTTTGTCTTTATATATATATAAAAAAAAACACAAGAACTTTATTTTGTTATTTCTTCTATTTATTGTGTCATCATGATGTGGGTAGGGGTGAACTGGTTATTGTCCCAAAATAAGTATTTGGGTGTGTAAGTATGTTTTTCTTTTGTTGAAGGACAAATATTAATAATTAGTTGTTAGATTAATTTGATTTTCTTTGTACGGGTTTGAAAACATATGACTTTGACGTGGTGAAAGAAACAAGGTTATGGCCTTATGAGTGCGTAAATGTGTGAATTTAGCGAGGGTGAGAGATATGAGTTTACATAAAGTGTTTTGCATGCAAAACTCAATTTTACCCTCAAGTTATAAAACAAATCCTAACTTGTCTTTATTCTTATTTATACTTTCATTCTAAAGGGTTCCTATCTTGTACTAGAATTTTATTTCTTTCGATAAATTAAATTATCATCTACCTAAACTCTTGTACGCCCTCTGAGTGATCATAAATATTGTTATTTTTTTTAAGGAAGAATTATTGTTTATTTTTTTTAAGAAAAATGATCAAAAATATCATTTTTAACATATAAAGTTTGACGCCATATATTTAAAATACATAGTTTTTTAGAAGTACTTTTTTTATGAATTTCTTAATTAATTCATTCATCTCTCGTTTGAAAACTTCAAAATCTTGTGGTGAAGACTGTTATGATATTTTATTCTTGTCTACAAAAGTCAGAAACATAATTTGATTCGTGAGCATGTGCTTACTCGAAACAAAATTACAATTTTACACGTTTTAGTTGAAAATCAAAATAAATTGAAACGTAGTCGAAATGCTACTAGACTTTGGAGATCCTTTCTATGTATTCTTATAGATATGTCTGCAAAAGACAAACTCAAAATTTGATTTCTAGGTTGATATTCCCGTTGTTTTTGTTGTTGTTTTTTTTTTTTTTATAAAGTTTTTGGCGCTTTAAAAATTTATAATTAACCTATCATTTGTCGAAAAATTATACTTTTATGTGGAAATTCATATTTTAAATTTGCCTTAAAAGAAAACATGAAAAAAAAATCGGTGTGTATTTTTAAGTTTTTGGCGCTTTAAAAATTTACAATTAACCTATCATTTGTCGAAAAATTCTACTCTTATATGAAAAATCATATTTTAACGTCATAAGTTTGCCTTAAAAGAAAACATGTTTTTTTTTCGATATGTAGGTTGCTTTCTGGACTTTATGTTATTCAGGAAAAAATATAAGGTCAAAAATAAGAAAAATCTTAAATTGTAGGAGTAGAATCTCTGTTTTTTTGTTTTTTTTTTTATCACAAGTAGTTTTTCAGACTTCATATATATTATATGGTCAATTTTATCTTTTTCTCGGGTATCTACTTATGTCAAGTGAATCATGTCTCATGATGGAAAAGTTGAAGGTCATGTCCGATATGAAGCTTTTAAGAGGACAATTACGATTTTTTAACCCCCAACGACAAGTTGGATGAGTTGAAGATACAACCTAATCAATACTAAGTTCATCTTGGTGAAAATCAACCACATGGCATGTTGGTGTACAAGTACCATGCATAGATCTGGAGAATGATAACGACAAAGGAACTAGCATTTATCATGAAGTGATGCTTAAGGATGACGACGTTTAGTATCCATGCATGTCTTAATGGTATCTGAAGATAATAAACTATATCTTTTGGTTAGTCCAAACTACAAATGTCCAAATCGTCAATGTAGATTTGATGTCATGTTGTGGATTTTTAAATTATTTGATGTAATATTGTGTAATGTTTCAGTTTTCGTATTTCAATCCTTTGTGTGTTGTTAATCTAATGTTGAATGGACGTAATGTTATTGAATTATAAATGATGATGTTTTGTTGTTGAATATGAACGATAATTGTTTTTGGATAAATCACTACTTGTTGAATGATGTTTTTGATCAACAAGTGTGTTTTGTGTTTTGATTGTGCATATAAAACACACCCTAAAACGTACATGCAATGTGGAAATCAAATTTTATAAAAATGTAAGATCAAAATTGCAATTATAAAAATGTAAAGGCTTAAATATGCTTTTCGTCCTTGCAAATATAACAAGTTTTGGTTTTGGTCCTTGCAAAAATCTATGTCTTTTAAAAAAGTCATTGACCCCACTTTTATGCTGATTTGGCCACGTGGCAATTACGTGGTATGCCACATTATTAAAAACTGAAAAAATATTTTTAAAAATAAAAAAAACTAAAAATAAAATTTTAAATTAAAAAATCATAAAATAAATTTTCAATTTTTTTTTGATTGTACGATTATTAAATATGAAAAAAAATTAGACTTTTTTAAAAAACCTGGATATAGATTTTTGAAAATTAAAATATGAAAATAAATTTTTAAAAATTATAAAATCTGAAAATTTATAATTTTTGAAAATATAATTGTCAGTATTTAAAAAAAAAATTTCATTATATAATTTTTAAATTGAAAAAAATTAATTTTCGAAAATTTGTTTCCAATTTTTTCCATGAAAATTATCTTTTTTTCAAAAAAAGTTGTTTTCAAATGTTTTTAATTTTAAAAAATAATTTTGAGAATTTTTATTTTTTTACGACATGGATTGCCACGTGACAAAAGTTGTACAATCAACAACTACCATATGAACTGAAACTTGCAGACTCAGCGGAAAGTTGATCAAAGACTTTTTTAAAAAACAGAAAATTTTACAAGGGTTTAATTTTTTTTGGAAGGACTAAAACCAAAACTCACCTTAGTGCCCAAAAACATATTTAAGCTAAAAGTAAATATACATTGATTAACTGAAACACAAGTAAGAAAACTACATAAGTACTATTGTCTTCACCTTACAAAGAAACATAATTGCTTGCTAAGCCAACTTATGTTTTTTTCTAACAGAAGTTGGACCATTACCCAGTTCACCTGTCACAAAATCAAAACGTACTAACTAAGCCATCAACAAATAACACACGTCTCCGTTGCTAATACACACACCAGTCTGTTATTATGTTATTTTCCAACAAGAAAACAAATTAAACTTATGCCCCTAAAATATTTACTTAATTAACGCATTAGTGAATAAAACGAGATCTTTGCTCCACTGTCATCATTTTCTTTTTCCTTAAAAAATCCACTCTCTTTCTTAAACCCCGCTTTATTAGTGTCACTTGCACCTCTTTTTCTCCTTCTTTTTTCATTTCTCTTCTCTCTCTTTCGAGAGTCCAAGCTGTTTCCAGATCTTGTACTCATTTGAACTCCGATTCAACCACCGCCGTAGATCTCAATCTCCGATCCATTTCACCATGGCGGCTGCCGCCAACGCTCCGATCCTCATGCGTGAAGCTCTCACTGTTAGTCCTCTCTTCTTCATTACTCCATTTGTTAACTCATCAGCAACAATCTAACAGCTCTTGTTTTCACGATTATATCAATTTATTTACTTCTTATAAGCTTTGATCAATTATGATTTTTGAATTGATTATGAATTTCGTTTACTGTGTTACTTTACTTTTTTGCTGCTGAATTTACGTTGAATTTGCTCAGATCTGAATGATTTGTTGTTTTTGTTGCTTAGTGTTTGGATTTTAAGTGTGAAGTTGTTGAATCTGTTTTTGATTTGAATTTTGTGGTGATTCTAGTTGCCAAGCATTGGAATTAATCCACAGCACATAACATTCACCCATGTCACGATGGAATCTGATAAGTATATATGTGTTCGAGAAACCGCGCCGCAGAATAGTGTTGTTATTGTTGATATGAACATGCCAAATCAGCCTTTGAGGAGACCTATTACTGCTGATTCTGCTCTTATGAATCCTAATTCTAGAATTCTTGCTTTGAAAGGTTTGCTACTATTCCTTTTTTGTTTTTGTTTTGAACTTGTAAGTTGTGTTTGTAGCTGGTAATGTTGTGGATTATATAGTTGTTAACATTTCGGTATCGGTTGGAATTTTGTATATTGTTGCAAAGATCAATATTTATTAGGAGCTTAAATTTTTTATTTATATCTTAGGAGATGTAAAATTTAAGTTTTGATGTTTTTGCCATAGCATGTGATTTCCACTACACTCAAACATGGAAAATATTTGAAAGTGGTGTTTTTGAAAAAACTTTCTATATCGCGTTTCCTTGGTGCGAGACCCTATTTCCATATATGCAACTATTTTATGAAACGAAAACGACTTAGTTTTAATTCGATTGACTTCAATTAGGAGCGGACTAGAAAGTCTTTTAGATATGTGCTTTATGCATCCCGATTGCTAGGGTTTCATACCCGTGAAGCATAGATCTTTGACGGACAAAACGAATCGATTTGTATTCTTATGTTTTAATTCTATGTATGAAATCAAAATTATGTCGGGAGATTACACTTCGGTCATGCGTGCTTAAATGACACACGCCCCTCTTACATTTTTTAATCGAATACTCGCCACTCTTATTTGCTTGGAAAATTGCAGTCACCTCTTCTAGATTTGTTGAAAATACACTCTTTGCAGAATAGAGGAACACTGTTTTTACGTTATAGAGAGGATATGTTGCATTTAAACATATCTCAAGGGAGATGAGTGAAATTTCCCTTAACTATTATATATTAACAGAAAAACATCAAAACTTTTGTTTTTATATCTTATATTTGTGTATGAGAACTATTGTAATAAAAAAGAAAGAATTGTAATTAAGATAGCATATTTTTTTATTTTTTATTTTTTTAAAGATAGCCTACTGTTCTTCCAACCATTTGGAGATAATGTAAGGTCTTACTCTTATTTGATTTTTTCATCTGCTTCTCTTTGTGTGCACTCATTTGTATATTTAGGAATTAGAAATATATTGACTTATGAGGTGCATTTTTCTCTTGAAGCTCAACTCCAAGGAACAACTCAAGATCATTTACAAATTTTTAATATTGAACTTAAAGCAAAGATGAAATCGTATCAGATGCCTGAGCAGGTATTTGTCTATAGTTATACTGTGTGCATGTACTGTAAACTGTGCATGTACTGTAAACTAATGAGTGATAGATACAACTTTGTTAATCCTGTAAATGTCCTTGTTTCATGTGTAGGTAGTCTTTTGGAAGTGGATTAGCCCCAAGTTGTTGGGTCTTGTGACACAGACTTCTGTATACCACTGGTCAATTGAAGGTAAGATATGCATGAACTAAAATTTAATTAAATATGGTTTTGTGATGTGTTTTCAAGTTTGTCGATTGTTCTTCAGTGCACTTTTAGCTTGTCTACAAATTGTTAACTGGTATGCGATATATGTAACTTGTAGGCGACTCTGAACCTGTAAAGATGTTTGAGAGAACAGCAAATTTGGCAAACAATCAAATAATTAATTATCGATGTGACCCTACCGAAAAATGGTTGGTCTTGATTGGTATTGCTCCTGGTTCCCCTGAGGTATATCTCTAGTATTTGTTATATTAAGTTGGTTATCATGGTGAAATATTCCTCAAGTTTCAACTTTAAGCTCATTCCTCTAGCCTTTCATCTACTTTGATTGACTGAATTTTCAGTAAAATCTTTCGATATATGTTAGATATAAAACTGAACAACATAAGCTTTTGGGCAAATGGTTCTTAGAATGGTATTAGGGCCTCCGTGATTTATTAGTGGGGAACTTGATCTTGTTTCACCTGTTCTATAAGAAATTGAATTTTAATGCAATCTAATAATGGACTTGTGTATGAGGAGGCATGTTAGATATGAAACTATTTATACTTAAACCAACGTATTAATATATTAAATTAGTTAGTTCTTGAAAACAATCATGATCTATTCTACTGTAATTTTCATGAGCCTGTTCTAGTTTGGTTTATTTCTTTATATCTTCTTGCATTATAGAGGCCACAATTGGTGAAAGGAAACATGCAACTATTCTCCGTGGAACAACAGCGCAGCCAGGCTCTTGAAGCTCATGCGGCTTCATTTGCTCAATTTAAAGTATGTCTCTTTGTGCATGTATTTTTGTTAAATATTTACTTGAATAACTGTACACTACTATATGGTTTTATTACGTGCTGACAATATTGAATTGTTTTTCAACAGGTTCCTGGGAATGAAAATCCGTCTACTTTGATTTCTTTTGCCACCAAGACAGTTAATGCCGGTCAAGTTATATCCAAGTTGCATGTCATTGAGCTGGGTGCTCAGCCAGGTCTGTATAACTTTTTGCTGTCACATTTACCTTTTATGAATTAATCTATGGGTAGTTTGGCTTTAAGATAAATCTGTCTTGTATTGCCAATTTAGCTGTCATATGTTGAGTTCGAAGCATTCTTTTTTCCCTGTGAAATGAAAATATAAATTTTAAATTGGTCATAGCTTGTATTTAGTAGAGGTATGTGGGAAAATTAACCTTCATGATAGTCAAAATCCTGATTTGAATCATAAAATCTTACGATTTTGCGATCATGTTTTCCCTTAAAGATTAGGAGTTCACATATAATCCTATTTTTTGTGGAATCGGGTGGATTCCCGATTTGAGTCGTACAATCTTATGATTCCAAACCTCAAACTATCATGCTAATGAATTTGAATTTACATATGTATCAAGTGTGATTTGAAGTTTTCTTTGTCTTATATGTAATTTTATTTTTATATATATTGTACGAGTTTTGTATAATACTACGATTGTACGAATTTACTTCCCCTTTTCGATTTTGTGTACAATCTCGATTTTAACTACCTTGCTAACTTTTCTGAAAGATGTCCCAAAGAAGAAATTTTTTCTTGCAATCTAAAATTCTTCAATTCTGAACAATTATGAGACTCAATTGTGGACTGATGAATCGAAGTGATCATGTAGTGGACTAAACATATGGAGGAGGTTACTCATCATTGCTAATAGTTTTAGTTAATGAAATAACTTACCTTATGTTGCTGGGCCATGCTCCAGTGATTACTTTACGTATGAATAATGTTTATTGTAACAAATTTGACTTCTTGTGGGCTTTCAATGTAATGATAAAGCAGTTTATTGAAATTAGTGTGGGCATTTAAAGATGGATCGGGATATTGCTTCAATAATAAATCATTTGTATAATGTTACAATTTGTAATTCAGTTGATCATCCTTCTGGGATTTAACTTTCCAAATTTGTTGGCAGGGAAACCTTCATTTACAAAGAAACAAGCAGATCTGTTCTTTCCCCCTGATTTTGCTGATGATTTTCCAGTTTCCATGCAGGTAAGGGGGTTGCTAGTGTTTGTTGTTCATTTTTGTTAACTGTGCCGGTAGTTGATTCATAGTTTGTTGCTTTGGCAGATATCCCACAAATACAGTTTGATTTATGTGATTACCAAACTTGGTCTCCTATTTGTCTATGATTTGGAGACGGCTACTGCTGTGTATAGGAACAGAATCAGTCCAGATCCTATATTTTTGACGTCAGAAGCTACATCAGTGGGAGGCTTTTATGCCATTAACAGGAGAGGCCAGGTGTTACTGGCTACGGTTAATGAGCAAACAATTGTGAATTTTGTCAGTGGTCAAGTATGTTTCTGATCTTTTCATCACTTCTATAATGTGAAGAGGAAAGAAAGACGCATTGTTACTAATTTATTTTGGTTATTATCACAGTTAAACAATTTGGAGCTAGCAGTTAATCTTGCCAAGAGAGGAAATCTTCCTGGTGCTGAGAAGTTGGTATGTTGATATCTAGTTAATATATAAATATATTGCTTTGCTAGATGTGGTCAGGAAAGTCGCTAGAAATCGTGGTTGGGTTTCATACCATTTCTAAGTGCTAAGTTGCTTGAAGTTTGGGTGCATGGTTGCTGTAGAAAGTTCAATATTTTAATAAATACTTGGTGGTGCGGGTTATTAAAAATCAATGCAGAAATATCCTTTCCTTACTGATCTTTTGTTGTATGTCGTTGCAGCATCTACCTTTTACTTTGACAATTTTTTATGCTTGTAAAATATAGATGCTTGTGACAAGAAAGACTGTGTATGTTTGGATCGACAGTGAGTTTGGAGAAATCACGTTGTGCGACCGCGATTTTGTCAAAAGCTACATTTGGAGCTTCTACAAAATCACGGCGCCACCGTGGTTTAGTCAAACATGCCGCCAAATCCAATCCAAACAATCACACTGAATGCTAAGTTGCCCGCAATCTGTTTTTATTTATTTTTTTATTTTTTAAGTTAAGATTTTTCTTCTTTTAACGATATTTGCATGTTTTGATTAATAATTTTGGTAAAACGTAAACCTATTGCTATTGAGCTCCCGCCATGTGGGGTCCAAGGGTCAGACCCCTTATGGATCTATCGTAGGCAGCCTTGCATTGTATTTATAAGAGGCTGACCAACATGGCAGCGACTCCTATCGTTGTGCCGTGGTTCCTCTTTAGTTAAATTTTTTGGTAATTTGCAAATTAATTGGAATTGAATGTTATCTTAGATTATACATTAGCCTTTTTTCAATTTTTTTCTTTCTTTTTGTAGTTATTTTTTTGGTTCTATTTTTATTAGCACATTCTTGTTGACAATACAGGTAGTAGAACGTTTCCATGAACTATTTGCTCAAACAAAGTATAAAGAGGCAGCTGAGCTTGCTGCTGAGTCTCCGCAAGGAATCCTTCGTACACCCGATACAGTTGCCAAATTTCAGGTTTCTTGATAGGAGTATTCTGTTCATGCTTTTTCTACAACAATTTTTTTGTAAACAATCATCTTTGCTTATTTTGAGTGATGAAGGAATTCATACTGTCTTGTGCTGTCTTATTTTTCTGGTCATTTAGACTCTAGTGGTCAGTTTCACAATCTGTTCCATGTTGCAGAGTGTTCCTGTGCAAGCTGGGCAAACTCCCCCACTGTTGCAGTATTTTGGAACTCTTTTAACAAGAGGAAAGCTGAATGCCTTTGAATCACTGGAACTGTCACGGCTTGTTGTGAATCAGAACAAGAAAAATCTGTTGGAGAATTGGTTGGCAGAGGACAAGCTTGAGTGCAGTGAGGAGCTTGGAGATCTTGTTAAGGTCGGGGTTGCATTGCATTTGAAATTTCGGAAAGTTTTAAATTTGTTGTGTATGTATTTTTATGGGAAATGCTAACAAGTGCCCTTAGGGCACTTGTTAAGATGCCCAAAGATGAAATTTTATCTTGGGATTTGTGTATTGGAACTTAAAAAGTAACTTTTCATACATTAAATTTGTAAATTATTTCCTTTTTTGAATCCTTAGCAAGGCACTTGTTAGCATGACCCTATTTTTATTTTTTTGCTTTTCTTTCTGATTTTTTCTTAATGATATGCTAGTGCTATTTCTAGTTGGATTTGCTTATTATCAAATGATATACAATTTTTTTAATGTCAATTAGTATTCTCCATTGTAGACTGTGGACAATGATCTTGCTTTAAAAATATATATCAAAGCCAGAGCTACTCCAAAAGTTGTTGCTGCTTTCGCTGAGAAAAGGGAGTTTGACAAGATTCTGATATACTCTAAGCAGGTACAGGGCTTGTTTTCTTATCAAAGAATATTGATTTTGGATTCATGAGATTTGTCCACTTATAATTTTTTTAATGTTCATATGGCCTGTAAAGTATTTTACTTCGCCTGTATTACTAAAGACCTATATCTTGCCTTTCATTTACTTGAATCGTTCATGCCTTAACATTTTTATTACTCATTTGTTTCTATAGGTTGGATATACACCCGACTATCTCTTCCTCTTGCAATCGATACTCCGTACTGATCCTCAGGTATGTCAGAAACCTTTGCTGTTCATATTGTTCAATTATTTAAGTTGAACTATTTCTTTGAGTACTCCCATCTTGTTAGTTGGAAGTCACTTGACTATTTTTTTCTGCACGGTACATCATACATTTTTATTTATTTTGATTTGACAAATTATAGTTGTTAAACCTAACCACTATCATTTTGATTTGCAGGGTGCTGTTAATTTTGCATTAATGATGTCTCAAATGGAAGGTGGTTGTCCAGTTGATTACAACACCATAACTGATCTGTTTCTTCAGGTTGTTATCTACTGCAATTAAGCTGTTATGTGGCTTTAGTAATATAATATTCCTTCATTTTGCAACATGTTACCGAACAGTCCATTTATTGTATTATGGTTATTTTTTGTCCTCAGAGAAACCTGATCCGTGAGGCAACTGCCTTTCTCCTAGATGTTTTGAAGCCAAACCTACCAGAACACGGGTTCCTTCAAACAAAGGTTTCAATCATCATTTCTAATTTGTTAAAGGCATTTTACTCCTGTAATTTGTTCTTTGCACTGATTCAGTCTTGTGAATTGTTCAGGTGTTAGAGATAAATCTTGTGACTTTCCCCAATGTTGCTGATGCAATTTTGGCTAACGGCATGTTTAGCCATTATGACCGTCCTCGGATTGCCCAACTTTGTGAAAAAGCTGGTCTTTATGTGCGAGCGTTGCAAGTAATGACCCTCCATGCATTTTTCCTCCCTTGGTGCTTTCTTTGACTAGTTTAGAGCTGAAAGTCACCCCTCTTGTTGATTGCATTTTTGTTGTTGCAGCATTACACAGAGTTGCCAGATATAAAACGTGTGATTGTAAATACACATGCAATTGAGCCACAGGTTTATATTCCCCATTGCTTTTATCTATTTCAACATCATGATAGTTTAAAAATGCCTAGTCATATTATTTGGTTGTTGCAGGCACTTGTTGAATTTTTTGGCACTCTATCAAAAGAATGGGCTTTGGAGTGCATGAAAGATCTATTGCTGGTCAATCTTAGAGGCAACCTACAGATAATTGTACAGGTATGAAAATGTGGTTTTTTTTCTTACAACTAGGAATTATTAATAATGAATTGATAACTGAAGCTTACTTATGTTTGTCCAGGTTGCTAAAGAATACTGTGAACAACTTGGCGTTGATGCTTGCATAAAGATTTTTGAGCAATTCAGGTCATATGAAGGACTGTATTTTTTCCTTGGTTCATATTTGAGCTCCAGGTAATTCTTTCATTTTGAAAGATTTGTTTTAACTAGTGGACATATGATCTTATTTCTACTGAAAATTGTCCTATGTATATACTTCTGCTAATATTTGTTTTCCTGAATAATATGGGATAGTGAGGATCCCGACATCCACTTTAAGTACATTGAGGCAGCAGCAAAGACTGGACAAATCAAAGAGGTTGAGCGTGTGACTAGAGAATCAAGTTTCTATGATCCTGAGAAAACAAAGAACTTTCTAATGGAAGCTAAGCTTCCAGATGCACGGCCACTAATTAATGTTTGTGACCGATTCGGATTTGTTCCAGATCTAACACACTATCTATACACAAGCAACATGCTTCGCTACATCGAGGGTTATGTTCAGAAGGTATTGTAGTTTGCATTTCTATTGCAGCAGCTCTTTATATTGCAATGCCAATAGTGCTATCTACTCTATCTGCTGCAGTCATAACATCGTGCCTTGCTTTATAGGTGAACCCAGGGAATGCTCCTTTAGTTGTTGGGCAGCTGCTAGATGATGAGTGTCCAGAAGATTTCATCAAAGGCTTAATTCTCTCTGTTCGTTCATTACTGCCAGTTGAGCCCCTTGTGGCTGAATGTGAGAAGAGGTGGTATCCATTCTCTAAAACAAATAATGTTTTGCACTCATTTTTCTGATTTTCCTCTGGTGCATTTTTTTGGAATGCAGGAATCGGCTTCGTTTGCTCACACAGTTTTTGGAACATCTAGTAAGTGAAGGAAGCCAGGATGTACATGTTCATAATGCACTGGGTAAAATCATCATTGATAGTAACAACAACCCAGAACATTTTCTCACTACCAACCCATACTATGATTCTCGAGTTGTGGGCAAATATTGTGAAAAACGGGATCCCACGTTGGCAGTTGTGGCTTATAGGCGTGGAGTATGTGATGATGAACTTATCAATGTGACAAACAAAAACTCCTTGTTCAAACTACAAGCAAGGTTTGTGGTGTATATGTATCTTTCACACAATAATTATCTGTGACTCCAATGTTTACATGTTTTTGTTGTCACTACAGATATGTTGTTGAGAGGATGGATGCTGACCTTTGGGAGAAAGTTCTTAACCCTGATAATACCTACAGAAGACAACTTATTGATCAAGTTGTGTCTACCGCTCTTCCTGAAAGCAAGAGCCCTGAACAAGTATCTGCATCAGTGAAGGCTTTCATGACTGCTGATCTACCTCATGAGTTGATTGAGCTTCTCGAGAAGATTGTGCTTCAGAATTCTGCTTTCAGCGGGAACTTTAATCTTCAGAATCTTCTTATTTTGACAGCGATAAAGGCTGATTCATCCAGAGTAATGGATTATGTTAATAGACTGGATAACTTTGATGGTCCTCAAGTTGGAGAAGTGGCTGTTGAGGCTGAGTTATATGAGGAAGCGTTCGCAATTTTCAAGAAGTTTAACTTAAATGTTCAAGCAGTTAATGTCTTGCTAGATAATATTCATAGCATAGATAGAGCTGTGGAGTTTGCTTTCCGAGTTGAAGAAGATGCTGTTTGGAGTCAGGTGGCCAAGGCTCAACTTAGGGAAGGTCTAGTTAGTGATGCAATTGAGTCATTTATACGAGCAGATGATGCCACACAATTTTTGGATGTCATCCGAGCTGCTCAAGATGGCAATGCTTACCAGGACTTGGTGAGGTACTTGCTGATGGTAAGGCAGAAAACAAAAGAACCCAAGGTGGACAGTGAGCTTATTTATGCATATGCCAAGATTGATAGGCTGAGTGATATTGAGGAGTTCATTCTCATGCCAAATGTAGCCAATCTTCAAAATGTTGGTGACAGATTGTATGATGAAGAGCTATATGAGGCTGCGAAAATCATATTTGCTTTTATATCTAACTGGGCTAAATTAGCAGTCACACTTGTGAAGTTGAAACAGTTCCAAGGCGCTGTTGATGCAGCAAGGAAAGCTAACAGTGCAAAGACATGGAAGGAAGTTTGCTTTGCATGTGTTGATGAAGAGGAGTTCCGTTTGGCCCAAATATGTGGACTGAACATTATCATTCAGGTACTGTTTGGTTTTTACTCGGATGTGATCTGATTTCATTTTAGAAATTTTGAATAATTTGAGCTTCTAGAATGTAATAAGAAATTAATATCCATTAAAGTATTGCAAGCTTAAGATGGTGGAAAGGTTTTTGAATCGTTGCGTTGCTTTGATCTGCAGTTAGTAGGCTTATTCTATTAGTCTTTCTAATGCTTAAAATGTCAATGATTGTAGGTGGATGACTTGGAAGAGGTAAGTGAATATTACCAAAATAGAGGCTGCTTCAATGAATTAATATCCCTCATGGAGAGTGGCTTAGGATTAGAAAGGGCACACATGGGCATATTCACGGAGCTGGGAGTTCTGTATGCTAGATACCGTCCGGAGAAGCTTATGGAGCATATCAAACTATTTGCAACCCGACTCAATATTCCTAAACTCATAAGAGCTTGTGATGAACAACAACATTGGAAGGAACTGACCTATTTGTATATCCAATATGATGAGTTTGATAATGCTGCAACAACCATCATGAACCATTCGCCTGAAGCATGGGATCACATGCAATTCAAAGACGTTATTGCCAAAGTCGCTAATGTGGAGTTGTATTACAAGGCTGTTCACTTCTATTTGCAAGAGCATCCAGATCTTATCAATGATGTTCTGAATGTCCTTGCACTTCGGGTTGACCATGCACGTGTTGTTGATATCATGCGAAAGGTAGTGTCAATATTGGCGAAAGTTCCATTAATATTTTTTTATACCTTATAACCCGTTTCCTATATTACTCATGAATGTTTTTCTGTGATATACTATAGGCTGGTCACCTCCGTCTGGTCAAGCCATACATGGTCGCAGTTCAGAGTAATAATGTGTCTGCTGTTAACGAAGCCTTGAATGAGATATATGTGGAGGAGGAAGACTATGATAGATTGCGTGAGTCAATCGATTTGCATGATAATTTTGATCAAATAGGCCTTGCACAAAAGGTGAGCTGCATTATCCTCCATGATGACTATTCTTCGATTTAACTCTAGTAACCTGATATATCACCATATATAATTCATTATCCTCCATGATGATTATTCTTCGATTTAAGTGTAGTAACCTGATATATGACCATAATATATAATGCAGATTGAGAAGCACGAGCTTCTTGAGATGAGACGTGTTGCTGCTTATATTTACAAGAAGGCAGGTAGGTGGAAGCAGTCCATTGCCTTGTCAAAGAAGGACAACCTTTACAAAGACGCAATGGAAACAGCATCACAATCTGGTGAACGTGAACTTGCTGAGGAGTTGCTCGTTTATTTCATTGACCAGGTACCAAATTCAGTTTGAACTGCATATACCGTATATAATCCCTTTTAAGTCACATATTGGCCCAGCCTAGATGATGATTTTAGCTCTTGGTCAACATGTGTTTATTACATCGTGTTTTGGCTGTTGCATATTGGTGCTTTTGGAGCAATCCTTTATAGCATGTGTAGTTCCAAGGCCATCAGAAGCAACCAGCATTAGTAGTATTCTGTTAAGCTTTTAGTGACTATTTATCCTTCATGTTTTAGATTACTGTCAACAGTTGCTGAAAGGCCAATAACTTTTAATATTACCTTTAGAATGGTGATATTCCAATATTTAATACATTAATGTGCATACAGTTGAGTAAGGTCAATATATTCAAATATTTCTTTCCACATGCTTATGCAGGGAAAGAAGGAATGCTTCGCCTCTTGTCTGTTTGTTTGCTATGATTTGATCCGGGTAGATGTTGCTCTTGAACTGGCTTGGATGCATAATATGATTGACTTCGCTTTCCCATATCTCTTACAGGTTTGTAATCTTTCTATGCTTGCATCACTAATGTACAAAACAGTTTATATGCATGTCTTTTTCATCATGTTACCTAGTACTAATTTTTTTTTTTTTACCGTCTGCTCTTTGCTATTGTAGTTTATCCGTGAGTACACTGGCAAAGTTGATGAACTTGTTAAGCACAAAATTGAATCCCAGAACGAAGTGAAGGCTAAAGAACAAGAAGAGAAGGAAGTAATTGCACAACAGGTATATTTTATGTTACCTGCTAATAACTTACCATTTTTATCTCCCTTACATCCACCACTCTTACAGATTGAGCTTTATAATACTGAATGCCTATTGAATAAAATATATTATGTTGCAGAATATGTATGCTCAATTATTGCCACTTGCTTTGCCTGCACCACCAATGCCTGGAATGGGAGGAGGAATGGGAGGAGGCTATGCCCCTCCCCCTCCAATGGGTGGCGGAATGGGGATGCCTCCAATGCCTCCTTTTGGCATGCCCATGGGCGGCTACTGAACAAGGAAGGGACCATGGTTAGTTCAGCAATGAACTCGAGTCTAAAAATGGAGACCAAGGCGGCAGGTTGGGAGTTTACATAAATTTTCCGGTGGGATTTTAATGCAGTATTCTTTCTTTGCTTCTGATTGAGGTGGAGGTCTAGATCAAAATAATTTCAAGTTTCTGTTGGGGGGTTTGTGCTATAGTTGTGATATTTTTTTGTAGATGAGGTATTTTTTGGTCTGCTTATACAAGCTAGCGGAGGATTTTCTGTATGTAACCATTTTTCTTGTATTTAAATGATTTGGTCTTGAAGTATAATGTCAAATAGTCGACTTCGACCTTAGTCCGTGTTTATCATGGCCTGGATTAATTCCACAAGGAAAAGTGGAATAAACAAAGCCTGTTGGTTTGTTTGTTGTGTGTATCTTGTCTTTTTTAAAATACATGGTTTATTGCGACTTATTTCTTAATTTCTTTTCGTTGAGCTCATACCCATTTCCGGTGGTAACGGTGTATTTGATACACTTTGCTTGATCTTTTGCACCCTACATGTTTTCCAATATTTTTAACTCCGGATTTTGGTTAATATTTAGAAGTATTTTCTGCTAGCCAATTATCAAATTGTAACCAATGTTAGTTTTGTAGCTTTGTACTTGCACCATAGGTTTGATATCCCAATTGTGACCAAGTTCTTAATTCTGGTTGCCCATGCTTTTGGTATGTTGCATTTGCTCCAATAGAATTGGTGTACACAGGCATGGTTTGAATTTTTTGCAGACCGAAGGAAGAATTTCTTTAATAAGGTCATTCTGTCTTTTGAAACCCATAAATTCACTTCTTTAGTCACTTCAATTGTAACATCCTAATTTGAGTGTTAAATAACTTGAATTACAAGATACATCTACAAAGTTACATAAATAACAATTTGAACAAAATACAACAATGTGAAAACATTCTGAAACTAGACTCTGACTGTGATCTGGCATTTGATGATTCTTTAAAATGGTTTATACTTGAAAAATGGAAATCAACAAGGGGTAAGATATGAATTATCTCATTGAGCTTTTCAACATGAGATGATTTTTCGTGAGATGTAAACATAATCAAGAAATTAAATGTAATACTCACAATAAAAGTTATCATCCAATCACTTAATCTTAAAATTATACTTATAAATAATACAAGCAACCTTCTAGGTTACCCTCTAGGTTAACATATCACGGCCAAGAAATGTTCAACTTCACATAGAATTCACAGTTAGATCAATCATCATTCTTTCATGTAACATTCATCATTCAAGACCTCTTAGGAAGACATAGAACATGAAAGCATATATATAGCCTTTAAAACCATATCAAATTGAAAATTTAGCTATGCAAATAGATTAGTTGAATTCTTTTCACGAATATTTTAATAGATGAAATTAACTTTCTGTTGGCCTAATTTTCACATATTACGGTTCTAAATTAGTTGAATGGTAGAAAACGATAAGGAGAGGAAAGTTGCATTCATCAATTTTTTATTTTTTGAATGGCATTCGTCATTGTTTTCATATAAGCTGATACTTGCTACTCTAAAATCATTTTAGTCAAATAGTTGTATGCTAAAAGAGGCACCGATATTAATAATAATCACTTTTCCCTTCTAAATAAACAAAGTAACTTCAAAATCCTACTCAAACTACTACTTTATATGCCTTCCATTCTTTTTGAGAAGCACGTCTACATGCTAAATCCCGTATAAAGGAAAAAAAAAATCTAGTATATGAATAGTTTAAGTATCTCCATTCATGTCTTTGTTATCTATTTTCTTTTATTGGAGTAGGCTAAAATGCTTACATTTCATACTCAAAGTTTATGCTTAAAGGTACAAATGATTCTACTTTTTTTTTCCTTGAAAAGTGAAGATATAACATTTTATTTTAATATTTTTTACAACTAGATAGATATAAATTTTAGATTAAAAACGTTGGACAATTGCAATTTAACCCGTGAGCATAGACTTGCTCAGAACAAAATGCAATTTTGCACGTTTAGTTCAAAAAATCAAAATAAATCAAGACTTTTTTGGAATACTATGAGACCTTTTAGACCCCTTCTATGTATTTTCATACAAAAATATCAACTCAAAATTCGCTTTCTAGGTAGAGGTTTATGTTATTTTGTTTTTTGAGTTATTGACATTTGAAATATTCATAATTGACCCGTCCATTATCATAAATTCTAATTTTATGTAGAAAACCATATTTTAACGTCTTAAACAATAATCATAAAAAAAATCAACCTCTAAGTCATTTTTTTTGGACTTTATGTCTACATAGAAAAATAGGAGGGCTAAAATAGTTAGGGGATTCAGCATTTTGAGGGTGCTGGTGGTTTTTCTTTGGGGG
>Ga0315913_1003021_pt1 | contig 20048 bp, 17 predicted proteins | sample MpolsnodulesMG_FD_207736 | JGI IMG/M metagenome (GOLD analysis project Ga0315913, IMG submission 207736) | Medicago polymorpha root nodule microbial communities from Los Angeles, California, United States - small nodules | ecosystem: Host-associated > Plants > Roots > Nodule | place: USA... | reverse complement strand
TACCTTTTCTTTTGCATATGATTTTTTTTTTGAATCAGCAAAATTTTATTAAAAATCAAATCCCTGTACTAGACGAACAGAGACTGGTAATAAAGAAAGTACAACTAAAAGGTGCCGTATATAGGCGAAACACCCGAAAATAAACACCAACAAAGATATCCCTGCGATCAACCTCCATAAGAGATAAACCCACCAAAATAAACATCCCCCTAAAACTGACTCCTAAACAACCGACCACCGAAAAACGATATCCATAACACCCATCGCCACTACTCATCCCAAAAGAACACCCTTGTAAAAGCAAAACTAGTCCTCATCATCAAAACAGAGCCAAATCCAAAGAAATCATTTTGTAAAGATCAATCAACTTCCACCACCGCACAACCTCCGGTCCACTGAAAGAGCACCAAAAAAGCCCATAACCAAAACTGAACCAAAGAACTGACTCCCGATCTCCAATCAAAAGCGATCGGCCCACCAGACTTTAGGACCAACTCAGTTTGGCACCCTCACCCTCGGTCCACCAGAGGAACACCAAAGTCGGTCAAAACAAGTTTGCAGAAAGACACCAACTCCCGATCTCGAAGCAAAATAACCAACCCACCAACATCCATCACACAAAAAGTAAAAGTAAGACAATCGTCATGATTTGCGGTGGAGCAAAACGTTGATCAAAACAAAAAAGGAGACTGCTCAGCTCAAAGGACATGCACCCTCAAAGCACCCTAAACACCTTAACAACCCAAACCCAAACAAGAGCCAGCGACAACGAATATGGGCCCGAATGACAGAGACGGCCTCCAAAAGGAATCACCCACAACAACCACCTCAAAAACACCCACCTCCTAACCAAGCGACTCCAACCACTCCCTGATAAAGCTCCTGTCCGCCAAGTGCTTCGACACCAGATCCACGACCACCCATCCAAACCACACCAAGACAACCCCTACCATGTAAGATAGGTTAACAAAGTATGACCTAAGTCTTTGATATACCATGTAAGAATTTTAGAATTATTATTTAAACATCAAGAGACTGGTTGCTTGATATTGATATTTTAGAATGTTATCTTAAGGAAGTTTGAATATATATTTTATTAGACTATGTGATAGAGTTATACTTGATATTGTATTATTTAGGTCTAGAAAGGATAAAATAATACTTGGTTATATTGTCTGCTCGGGATGAACGAGGTGAAAAAGATACCAAGTGACCTATGATGAACAATGCAAGCATGATACATGGTTGATAACTATTGGTCAAGGCTAAGAAATATTACGATGTAATAAATGAATATTGTGATTGTTAGGGACTTAGCTTATAGAGGTAAGGATGGTGTTCGCTTGTTATTTGATGTATCATGGTCATTCAAAATATTTATCAAGAAACTAACCATGTTGAATTGATGAAGTGGATGCGAAATAAGGAGGCATTTAGGGCAAGATCCTAACCCTGAAAAGTTTGATGAGAAAATTCTAAATGACCTAGAATGGCTATATTATGTTAGGTCATACCATATTATACACAAGTAAACTAATCATTTAATGATATCACATTAGTGAGAGTGTACTAAATGAAGACGTATAATCCATATTTACACTTCACATGTGAGACAAGATGCCCTCTTAATCAAATTTATCATAAGTTAGTTTGGTACCATGTTGATATGGATTAATGCATGTTGAGCAAGACATTTGTAATCATTATATCATATGATATTATACTATCATGATTGTTGTGATGTTGTGTGTGTGTGTGTTCATATGCTTTTACTTTATACCTTTAAAAAGATATAATATGTACTCACATCTTCTTTGTGTATCATCTTACTATATGCATTATATGTAGATTGTAGTCAACATGATGATAAGAAGTGAACAATGGAGCTTTGATTGTGAGAGTGAAGTATAGGATTTCCTTTAATTTTTAATGTTGTAGTTGTGTTGGTGTTATTGTATTCTGTATAAGATATCTATTATGCTATTGTAGGCTAACATTGGTCAAAATGTTGTATTGTTGCTATTTATTTTATTTCTAATTTAGTAAACCTATCTTTTAGAAACATGAAAAAAATAATTTGGGTCTAAGTTTTATAATTTTATGAGTTTTGTCGTGTTGATGTGTAATCTCACAATATAGCATCTTCTGTGACACTCTCTAGTCTCTACTCCAAAAATGGTTAAATTTAATATCATATAAAATTAAGGTAAAATTTATTTCCATTTAAAACACTCATAAACATACAACGTATCACATAATTAAACATGTGAAATACACATAATCATTTGCATAATATTTTGTTAAGCAGATTGATAAAGAAAAACCTTGATAGTTTTATCATATAATATTACATAGAGTTGACTCCAAAATAAAAATAATTTAAATGGAAATCCTACACAATGTTGAATGACTTATTACCAACTTAAAATAAATATTCATCTATTATGACAATGACATGTCAATCACTCCATCTCTTCATCGTCAATCTCCTCTTCGAGTGTTATTGTCTCACCATCTACATGCGCAAATTCATCAACGTAGCCATTTTATGTTGCTTTTCCAATGGCAAGAATTGGTTGTTGTTCCAAGAACGTCGTCATATGTGTGATTAGCACCACCATGTGACTTCGTTTCGTGGTACAAATTATGCAAGATCATGTCCTTTTGTCGATTTGTATAGATCATGGGGTCACCGTTCATTCACTTGTTCCTCAAGGAGAGACTTCATGCCCTAGGAAATCAAGAAATTCCTTAAATCTCAACAATTTGTCCTCCACATGTATCATCGTCTTTCATTCACCAGAACACGCAAGGCCAAAACCACCAGGTACAACTCTTTCAACACTCAGTTGTACCGTTTGGTGTCTGTAACCCAAACAGTATACTCACAAACATTTTCAACCTACTCCTGCAACAGAATGTGCACCTTGCTCCAGTTGAGGAAAATATGAATAAATTCTTACTGCAATCATGAGCCAAATTGGGGTCGCTCAACGCAATTAATAGACGGCTAGTCTAATAAACCTGGTGTCAAAATGTTGTGTCAGGGGAAGAGAAACATTGAGATCTAAATGGAGGAGGAAATAATGGAACGCCCCCTTCTCAGAGTAGACATAAGAAATATCATGTGTGTCGGCACAACATAAGCATGATGACAAATATCTAGGGAAAAATCGCCCTCGTCATTAATGAGGACCATTCAAAAAGAAAATATATGACTATGGCATTCCATGGCCCCTCAAGAAGCCTCATAAGTTGGAATCTTATGATGGAATCAGGGACTCAGATGAAGACGTGGACACTGTGCTCGATTATCATCAAGCCATATGAGATGTGAAATGCAAATTGTTTATTCTTACACTAAAGGAGGCAACAATGATGCGCTTTAAAAGATTGGAAGATGACTCCCTCAACTTATGGAGGACCCTATGTGAAGAATTCACATCACACTTCACGTCAAGGATATGCCAACAAAAACATTGGCTTCCCACAACACTGTAGTCCAAGGAAAAATGAAACCCTCTACAAATATATTGAAAGATTCACCAGAGAGGCGGTTAAAGTTCGTGGAGCAAACAACAAACTTAAATGCTTTATTTTTTAGAAAGGCTTGAGGCCAAATTGCATGTACAAGGAAAAGTTAATCTTGTTAGAGCCCTAAGAGTATGAATGAGTTGCTGGTCAAAGCATAACCGTATATTATCTATGAAGAGAAACTGATCATCAAGGAAATTGATGAGAACAAGCCTTCAAACTAAGGAGGAAACAAAAATCTATTGGAAGAAAGAGAAAGGGGCAAGGGTAAGTTATAGGGACAATACTAAAAGTATACCCCCTGAACATATCCCAATGACATAATTCTCCACGGAATCGTAAATGTTGGATTCATGGAAGTCAGAGTGAGGAATCCCTCATCTCTGAAGGACTCTATAAGGCTCGGCAAGTAGAAAAAAATTGTAACCCACTTGAGTTGACCTGGTGGTATTGGTGTGAGATAATGTAATATGCTCATATCTAGATCCCTAGTTCGATTCTCCATGGTAACAAAAAAAAAAATCTTCCGAAAAAAGCATCTCTCTTCTTCTCTCATTAGTCACAACCCTGTCTATTTCTTCTAGATCCTCTCAACCCTGTCCTTCTATGCTTGCTCTCCGTAAAATCCTGCGACATTCGTCAATATTACATTTTGCATATAATTCACCAGTACGAAGCACGAGTATACGATGTAGTTAATTTATAAAATTAAATAAAATATGAAGACAAAAATACTTATACCAAGGGTTTTGTTAATACATGCCATAGTGAACTTTTAAAGGATCCAAAAAAGAATTTAGAGAGAAATTTTGCACTGAATAAAACAATTTTAAAATTTTAAAAAATTAAATACACAGTTTTAGTCCTATAAATACAACTATAGCTAGCTACGAAAACATTGATATGTTAGGTTTGTGTTTGAAATCGAGATTTCTCATTTTTTTTTCACATTTAATGTACGTGAACACTAGATTATTTAACCGAAAAGAATACATAAATTTCAAGATAATATTCTTATATATAGTTTTTTTTTCTTCATGTTATAGATACAAAATTTTCATTTTGTTTAGCAACGATTAATTGATATGTTAACGGACACGATGAGTTCTTCCTTGACAAATGAATTTTTTTCCATTAAAAAGATACAAAGATTGAACTTCTAACCTTAATTAATTTGGTGTAAGGTCAATCCATCCTAGGTTATATTTAGTTTCTTTAACATGAATATTTTTGTTTTTTTTAAGAGTATATATTTTTTTGGCTAAATTATGTTTTTGGTTCCTTAACTATTTAATTAGTATCGCTTTGTTCCCTTAATTAAAATTTAATTTATTTTGGTATCTTAACTTTCTCTTTGTTACACATTTTGGTCTTTTCCGTTAGTTTTAATTCAAAAACATTATGGTATCTTCATTTTATTCTGGAATTTTTGTTGTTGAAGGTTGATGGAGATGATATGAAGATGAAGAAGAGGAGAATAAGATGAAGAAACCCTAACATTTTTGAATTAAAACTAACGTAGATGACCAAAATGTGTAACAAAGAGAAAGTTAAGATACCAATATAAATCAAATTTTAATTAAGGGACCAAAACGATACTAATTAAATAGTTAAGGGGTCAAAAATGCAATTTAGCCTTTTTTTTTATTATCTCCGGACGAAATGGTAAGCTTCACATAATAGTTATACACACAAATGAGAGATTAAGTTTGAATATGTTTGAAGATGTGAAACATAGTAACATTAGCATTGACAATTAAACTAAACATTAAAGAAAATGGTCTTGATAACCAGTGCCCTCAGGACAATGGTTAAAGAAACCAAAAGTAGAATATTTACATTAAATTCAACAATTTTTGACTTTTAAAAAGTTAAATTCTTCATTTTTCACTATTTCCCAATACAATGTTACTATTTTTATCATTTTAACCAATGCCCCAATAACACTCTTTAACATTTCCCTAAAGAAAAAGGACAAATAATCATTTTTGTCTATGACTTTGTAACGAGTAGGCACAATAATCCAATGTTAACAATAACTATTTTCTTATAGGGACTAATATGATCGGAAACAAGTACTTATAGAAATTGTTATGATAGTAAATAAGGATATTACAATACTGATATACAACATTAACGAAATATTTTAACATTCAAGATAATTTATTTATTTTTTGAGAGATCACTCAACATTCAAGATTATTTTGATTAATGTATTGCACAATCATAGACTATTTTAGAATGACGTTTGTTCCACATTCGACCAAAATGACTATTCACAATTTTTTTTTTCTTTCCCTTTTAACACATTATTATTGTTTTAATATTATTGTCAAAAATAATAATAATTTGATTAGGACATTATTAACATTAAAAAGCTTTAGTGCACACTATTAATCCATCTACAACGGATTCAGATCCTTTTGAATACAAGACAATTCCGAATCCGTAATTACTGCATGTGATTGATGTACTATTTTGATTTCTTGCAGAAGTACTATATGGTAAAAATAGAAGAAAAATAAAATAAAACAAAACCCAAACCCCAGTGCAGTGTGGTGTGGTTTATCCTTCAATTTTCTTCTTGTTTTTCTTCACACTACCCTCTACAACCACCACCTCATCTCAACTCAACCATGTCTTCTTCTTCTTCCTTCTTCGCCTCCAATCGCCTAACCACTATTTCAACCCCTCCTCCTCCTCACCACCGTAACAACCACCACATCTCTCGTACTTCCTCCGTTAAATGCCACCTCTCTTCTTCCGACGACAATAACAATGATTCCTCCACTAACTCCTCCTCCCTTTTCAAAAAAACCCTTACCGCCACCATTGCTATCTCCTCCGCCGCCTCCGCTCTCTTCCTCACCGACTCTCTCCCCGATTTCAATTTCTCCGGCGGAGGTGGCGGCGGAGGAGGATCTTCCTCCGGTGGTGGAGGTGGTGGTTGGTTTAACAACGGTGGCGAAGGAGGTGATTTCTGGTCAAGAATTCTCTCACCGTCAACCGCGTTCGCCGACGAACCAAAATCACAAGATTGGGATTCACACGAGCTACCAGCAAACATAACCGTTCTACCAAACAAACTAAGCGGATTCAAGAAATACAAAATCTCAGATATAATTTTCCTCGATCGAAACAGCAAGACGAAAATCGGAACTGAAGATTCATTTTTAGACATGGTATCCCTTAAACCAGGTGGTGTATACACACGCGCTCAGCTTCAGAAGGAGCTAGAAAGTTTAGCTACATGTGGAATGTTTGAGAAGGTTGATATGGAAGGGAAAACCAATGCTGATGGAACCTTAGCGTTGACGATTTCGTTCGCGGAGAGTATGTGGGAAAAAGCAGATAGGTTTAGATGTATCAATGTAGGGTTGTTGGGTCAGTCGAAACCGGTTGAAATGGATCCTGATATGAGTGAAAAGGAGAAAATTGAGTTTTTTAGGAGACAAGAGAGGGAGTATAAGAGGAGGATTGATACTTCTAGGCCTTGTCTTTTGGCTCCTGAGGTTTATAAAGAGATTAAGGTGATGTTGAGTAAGCAAGGGAGGGTTAGTGCTAGGTTGTTGCAGAAGATTAGGGATAGGGTTCAGAAATGGTATCATGATGAAGGGTATGCTTGTGCTCAGGTTGTTAATTTTGGGAATCTTAATACGCGCGAGGTTGTTTGTGAGGTTGTTGAAGGGGATATTACTCAGTTGAATATTCAGTTTTTGGATAAGCTTGGTAATGTTGTTGAAGGGAATACTGAAAATCCTGTTGTTCAAAGAGAACTTCCAAAACAGGTGTGTATGTTTGTTAATGTGCTTGTTTGTGTGTTTGGTTATGGTTATTGTTTTTTGACTTTGTGAATGTTTGTGTTGGTTTGACAAAACAGCTGCTTCCGGGTCATACTTTTAACATTGAAGCTGGGAAACAAGCTTTGAGGAACATAAATTCCCTTGCTTTGTTTTCCAATATTGAGGTGAATCCGCGTCCTGATGAGAAGAATGAGGGAAGTATAATTGTTGAAATTAAGCTTAAAGAGTTGGAGCAGAAATCGGCTGAAGTTAGTACTGAGTGGAGCATTGTTCCTGGGCGAGGAGGGCGTCCAACTTTGGTATTTGCCGCGAATTGAATGTCTATTTTGTTTGTTGAATGCTGATAGTTAATTATCGGATTTATGTGTTTGTTTTCTGTTTGATGTTTCTGCAGGCTTCGCTTCAGCCAGGAGGGACTATTACTTTTGAACATAGGAATCTGCAAGGATTGAATAGATCTCTTACCGGTTCAGTGACAACCAGCAACTTCTTGAATCCTCAGGTACTCTGATACTAGTCCATTGAGTCTTTTTCCCATTTTATTATACATGTTCTTTAGTTTCTCATCTATGCAGGCATAGGCATTGATGATTTGGTTAACTGTGCTTTATGTACTGCTGTAGGATGATCTTGCATTTAAAATGGAGTATGCACATCCATATTTGGATGGTGTAAATGATCCACGCAACCGAACTCTCCGTGTAAGCTGCTTCAACAGCCGAAAGCTGAGTCCAGTATTCACTGGTGGCCCGGGGGTGGATGAAGTGCCCTCCATATGGGTTGACCGTGCTGGTGTAAAAACCAATATCACTGAGGTAATTTTACTGGTTATTTTACATTAGTTTCTTCTTGACTTGGCTATTTGGTTTGTTCGTAGCTTTCTTTGTAACTTTCAATTCTTGTTTTCCGAGCAGAATTTTTCTCGTCAGAGTAAATTCACTTATGGATTAGTAATGGAAGAGATAATAACACGTGATGAAACCAATCATATCTGTTCCAATGGTCAAAGAGTATTGCCTAATGGAGGAATTAGTGCAGATGGACCTCCAACAACCCTCAGTGGTACTGGTATCGATAAGATGGCATTTTTACAGGCTAATATTACAAGGGATAACACAAGGTTTGTGAACGGAGCTATAGTTGGAAGCAGGAACATGTTCCAGGTGACTATCATCCTATAATTATTGCTGTTGATATTGTCCAAAAATGTTAATTTTGTTTCTAATAAGAGAACCATAGTTAGTAGATGCTTGCACCACTTCCATTTTTGGTTAGAATTTAGATCTAGACTTCAGTGAGGGAAGAAAACAAAAGGATGCATCAAGCAGGGGTTTAAGCCTAATTTTTTATGGAAATATCCATGACCTCCCAAATATTTTCAAAATCCTTTCGATAATATCTATTTTTTATTGTTAAAATAAATCAGAGTTGCAGATTTTTTTTCACATGGCTCTGTTATTCCACCGCATCAGTCGACGTTTCAAATGTCTTGTCATAAGTGTAAGGGGGTGTTGTTTTCCTACATTGACTAAGGGCCTGTTTGGATTGGCTTATTAGAGTGAGACTGTTTGAGAGAACTTTTAAAAATAGCTTATGACATCTTTCATAAGATTTTTTCAACTTATTTTCATAAGCTCTCCAAGATAGCTTGTGAAAACATTTTATAGCCTATAAAAAGAACAATTTACTTTATATTACCATTTGCCATAAAAATATCTTATGTAAGTTCATACATAAGCGCTAATCATGATAAGTGCTGGTGCTATAAGCTGCAAGTAGGCTTTTTCTGCAAACAGGTCCTAAATATACGGCCCTAGGTAGGTAGTGCATCTTATAGACTTGGTCAGTCCCAAGCTGATAAGCTGGTTCTGCGGGGACGAGTTAAGCCCTAAGTCCATATTCTTAGACTTCTAATTTCAATATTTTTTTTAAGCCCTAAGTCCATATTTTTAACATATTCTTAGTCCTGTTTGATGAATGCCTCATTCTTCTAATTTTTTGTGGGCCTAAGATACAATGGACTAGAATTTCACATGATTGTGATTTTTTATAGTGGGTGTTTGCAGCCAAAGTAGAGGAGGATGAGTTTTGCTCCCTTCTAGTTGCCTTCCCTCCAAATTGTTGAACTAAACAAATTCATTATAAGTACCACTCCTCACATTCATGTCACTCTAATCATTACTGTAACTTTAAGGACACGGGAGATTGAAATTTTATAAATTTGCGATCTTGATTTTTGCTATGCTATGTTCTGTGCTGACACCGCTATCTCTCTATCAAAACTGCAGGTAGATCAAGGCCTTGGTGTTGGCAGCAATTTCCCATTCTTTAACCGTCACCAATTAACTTTGACTCAGTTTCTCCAGTTGAAGTCTGTGGAGGAAGGTGCTGGTAAACCACCACCACCAGTGCTTGTCCTCCATGGTCACTATGGTGGTTGTGTAGGTGATCTTCCAAGTTATGATGCTTTTACTCTTGGGGGTCCCTATTCTGTAAGGGGTTACAACATGGGTGAGATTGGAGCAGCCAGAAACATCCTCGAGGTAATAATGATTGTGTACATCCTATGATTGTCAATGGAGATAGAATAGCAGTTTTAATCTTCCTATTCTATACATTATCTAGCAAACAACTATCTAATTTCTTGTTCTTCCTACAGCTGGCAGCTGAGGTACGTATACCTATTAAAGGTACACACGTGTATGCCTTTGCAGAACATGGCACTGATCTAGGAAGTTCAAAAGATCTCAAAGGAAATCCGACAGAAGTCTATAGGAGAATGGGTCAGGGGTCCTCTTATGGTGCTGGTATGAAGCTTGGTTTAGTGAGAGCGGAATATGCTGTTGATCATAACTCGGGAACAGGTGCAATATTTTTCCGTTTTGGAGAAAGATTTTGAGGTGCACATGAGTCGTAGTGTATGTTTGGTTCTTTTCTACCGCGGAAGAAATATTTCAGCCATAGGTGTTTGAATCTTGTAGAAATTGGTTTTTTAGTGAACTCCCTGCTGCTACTGGGGTTGGTTTTCTATAGGTTACTCTCAAAATTGGTGTAGCGTTCAATGAAAATATCAAGATTTTAGATTATCCTGCTGTCTACTATTGATAATTTCTGCGGCTTATATCTAATGTCCAATTCATGAGAACGGATGGAAACGTGATTTCTTATGTATTTCGATTTTTTGTTTTTTCCTTTGTGATGAGGATTGTAGGATTGCTTGCAAGTATTGATTCCGTTAGCTGATGAAAAATTCTGTCAAATGTATTTTGACTCATTCTATATTTCTGGTTACATTTGTCATCTAGAATTCCACTCAAAATTATTATTTTTCGTCTTGATTTGGTCGGGGCACAAGTATATTTGGTCAACAATTATTTTAGTTAGAGATCGAATTTGACTCTTCTTGATTGATTACGCTTAAATTTAAGTTCATTAATATTTAAGTTCAACCACTTGTTAATTTCACTGGAATTCGAAACTCCTTTGCAGCCTAAATACCTTTCTTCTCTGAAAAATATTTATTCAGCGCTGTAATATAAATTCTTATGGTGAAAACTACAAGCTTTCCTTATTTGCAGTTGAGTTCTTTTGATTGAAAGCAATCTTCTGTAAACCTTAATAATCTCCTAATTCTTCCTTGGTTCATCCCATTTGAGTATCGCGGGAATTCGAAGTAGTAGACTAGAACCACTGGAAGGAGGTTAAGAATGTGAAGAAGAAATACAATTAAGAGAAGGATATTTTGGTTGTTGCTAGCAGTGCAACTAGCAAATGACCGTTGTTTTTGTGCTACATTGGCTAAAGGCAATAGAAAAAACAGAGCAATGGAAAGACAATTAAACGTGAGGGTGCAACTCTTCAAGGAAAACTCTTCAAATCATAAGGGTACAATTCTCTTCCCTGAAGCCAATTACCTAGCTGCCATCACATCTATACATCAGTACCAACACAATCCAAATGTTTGACTTCACATTTAGAAGAGGCAAATTGATACAAATAGTATAGAATTAATCTTGACATGTTTATTATTTGTAGTTTTTGAACTAAACTTATTTCCTCAACATTCATACTACCATTCTCAAATCCATAAGTTTATGAAAGTTTGTTATAATCAAGACCCGAGGTGATTGATCTAAAGAATCAAAGGAGTTAAATAATTCAAGATCTAAGGCTCAAAAATACTAATATAACAATCAACATACTATTATTTGTCATTAAAAAAAATATAAATCACTTCACATTTATTATTTAGTAGAAATCTATTCTAAATCAATTTTTATTTAACCATGATACATGTACATCCCATATTTTCCAATACTCATTGAACATCTCAATTTATCCTATTACATGTTCGATTATTATGGGAGTCCGAGAGATCATTCATATTGAATTTAGAGCAACCATACAAGTGAGATCGACACCACATTTTTACTCTAAATCACATCTTTACTTAAAATCATAAAACATTGAGTTTATAGATCTTTTCACTTATAATTTCCTAAGCAATGTGGAACTTCTAACTTACACTTACTACACAACATTGCATTTATCTCATCACTATTTGTCTCTCTCTCAAGGTGTGTACATCTGTATGATGTGTACACCGAACAATTTCCATGTTCGTTATCCCATAATTATACAATAATGATATTCAGAGACCCAGACTCTTTATTTTGTCAGACTTATTCAACATTTCATTCTAATAAGAATGATATTTAGTGACTCTTTATTTTGTCGGACTTATTCAACACCTCATTTTATCTCTATCCTTCTATCCTTCCATTACTACACACCGGCTAATGCCTTTTATTTTGAACAGATAATTTGGCGCTCGTAATGCTCTCAGTAGCTTAGTGCCTACTATGCATGCTCTTGTAAGAACAACACCATCCCTCAGAATTCCCACCAAAAATGCCATCCTCAACCATCGTTTTCTCGGATCAGAACCCGAAACCTACGCTAAACTCATCGAAACATACACTCACTCACGATCGTTACAGCAAGGAAAGAAGCTTCACGCGCTTCTAATAACCAATGGCTCTGTGCGTTTCAACCTTATCGCATCCAACCTCATTACCTTATACACAACATGTGGCCAACTCTCCATTGCCCGTAAACTGTTCGACAAAATTCCCCAAACAAATATTCACCGTTGGATTGCCCTCATTGCTACATGTGCTCGCTGTGGCTTCCATGATCACGCTCTCGAGGTTTTCTCCGAAATGCAAACTCTGAATGGCCAAAAGTCCAACAGTGTATTCGTCATTCCCAGTGTTCTTAAAGCTTGTGGTCATGTTGGTGATAGAATTTACGGAGAGCAAGTGCATTGTTTGGTTTTGAAATGTTCATTTGAGATTGATGCTTTTGTTTCGAGTGCGTTGATTGTTATGTATTCTAAGTGTGGTGAAGTTAGGGATGCACGTAAGGTGTTTGATGGAATGGTTGTGAAGGATTTGGTGGCAATGAATGCTGTTGTTTCTGGGTATGCTCAACAAGGGCTTCCCAATGAGGCGTTGAGTTTGGTTGAAAATATGAAGTTGATGGGTGTGAATCCAAATGTAGTGACTTGGAATGCTTTGATATCTGGCTTTGCTCAGAAATGTGACCGGGAAATGGTGTCTGAGATTTTTAGGCTGATGAATGAAGATGGTGTTGAGCCTGATGTGGTGTCGTGGACTTCTGTTTTATCTGGTTTTGTGCAGAATTTTCGTAATGAGGAAGCTTTTGATACGTTTAAGCAAATGCTGCTTCGTGGGTTTTGTCCAACTTCAGCTACGATCAGCGCGCTTCTGCCAGCTTGTGCTACTGAGGCAAGAGTGAGGTTTGGGAAGGAGATTCATGGTTATGCTTTGGTTATTGGTGTGGAGGATGATTTGTATGTAAGGAGTGCTTTGGTTGACATGTATGCAAAATGTGGGTTCATTTCCGATGCTAGGACACTGTTTTATAAGATGCCGGAGAAGAACACGGTAACAATGAACTCTATGATTTTCGGTTATGCGAATCACGGGTGCTGCCAAGAAGCTATTGAGCTCTTCAATCAGATGGAGATGGAAGGAGTGCCCAAGCTAGATCGTTTAACTTTCACGGCAGCTCTCACAGCATGTAGTCATGTTGGAGATATTGAACTTGGGCAGAGGCTGTTCAAGATTATGCAAGAGAAATACTGTATTGAGCCACGACTGGAGCATTATGCATGCATGGTGGATCTTTTTGGTCGAGCAGGAAAACTCGACGAAGCGTATGGCATAATCAAGACTATGCCACTTGAACCTGATTTATTTGTGTGGGGTGCATTATTGGCTGCTTGTAGAAATCATGGGCATGTGGAGCTTGCAGAAGTAGCTGCTAAGCATTTGTCAGAGTTAGAACCCGAGAGTGCTGGGAATCGTCTTCTGTTGTCCAGCTTGTATGCTGATGCTGGAACATGGGGAAAGGTTGAGCGGATCAAGAGAAGGATAAAGAAAGGGAAACTTAGAAAACTTCAAGGGTTGAGTTGGATTGATAATGTATAATATATTAGGTAGGTGAATGATTGTTTATGCTGGAGGTCCCTTTGCAATTTGCTACATTTCTGTAGGTAGGGCTACGGGTTATGCTTCCTCATAAAGAATTGGATGGCAAAACCTCTAGTGACAATTTTTGATGTATTGTTACCTGAATCAGACAAGTAGACAACAATTCAATACTTGTTTGCAATGCCAAATTTGGACCTAAAGAATATCTAATCACGTGTGTCTGGATTATAAGAATCAAATACTGAGTATTCACCTCTCCATTTCCATCTCCATAAACATAGCTGACTCAGATGACAAGAACAAAGAAGTGTCACCTCCACATCATCAAACATTATTACAACTCAATGAAGATGAAATGGAGTATTATAGCTAAGGAAAACACCCAACAGAGATTAAAAAACATCGGCTCACAACGAAACAGCTATACATTTATGTAATATTTAGTGTCATAATGACTTTTTTTCTATTAAAAAAAAATATTTATTAGGGGAGGCAACTCCATGCAATATAGAAAGAACCATTAATTCCCTTGAAAATTTACAATAAAGTTTACGTATAACCTACAGAGCGGAAGGTCCAACCATGGGTCAAATGCAATTGATAACACATGTTATAATTTAGACATTGTTCCTGAGCGGAATATAATTGGACTATGTCGACGATGTGTCGTGATCAAAGTCAGATGTTTATATGATGAATGAGTAACTTTGTTTCCCCATCCCCTTCTCCTGTTATGCCATCAAGTGTTTCCCTACAATAGAAAGTTACTCATTCATTATAAACACCCGACTTTGATCACAACACATTGTGAACAATCCCTTCACTACACATGCAATATTTGTCTAGTGGCTAGAAGTAGAAAATATGGGGTTCGAATCTCAACCCCTACATACTAACATACATAGAGTATTACTGTATTAGACAAGAGCAACCACACAAGTGAGCGAGACTCTACATTTTTACTCAAAACCCTAAGACAGTGATTTATGGATCCTCTTTTACTTATAATAAAGTGTTCAACATTTATTTTTCTTACTTATGTGTGACTTCTAACTCACACTTACTACACGAGATTTTCTTACTTATGTGTGACTTCTAACTCACTACACGAGAAGAAGTATAAAATCCAACGAACCAACCTTTCTTTTACCGACCCATTTGGCTCAGTGTCCAACTTGATTTGCCATCCCTAATCTGTATTTGTCAATTTGTGAAGTTCAGAAACTATTTTAATTGATGTTCCCAACTTCGAAGATGTATTCACTTAATTAAACATAGAATTTGCCGGAGTACAGAAAACTTTACTCTATTTTAATCAAAGAAACCTAATCCACTAAAGGCATTTGCGCCTTGGTGATGATTACATGGCCTCCACGATTCTTTTATCTATTGAAAAAAAGAGTGATCTCATAGGTTCCTTTTCTTAGTTCATTCAATTTTGTTTTATTGTATGCTTGACAAGAAAAATTGATTTTGAATGAATTGATTATAATTAAAAGTTAAATATAAAGTAATTTATGTTCAGATTCATTCATATAAAAACGAGTTAAAACAATAAAACTAATGCAACATGTAAGATTAAATTGTAACCTCTAAAAATCAATTTTGGTTCCTCCAACAATAGAACCAAACACACATGACCTCCGACATCCAACCAAACTCTTGAATCTTATAGCTGCCATTTTTTATTACTGTCGTTTACGAAATTCAATTAGCAAATCAGTATAAAATATTTACAAACTTAAACAAGCCTTATCCACAAGAAAGGCTTCATAAAAGTACAAATAAATATGCCACCCACCAAGAAAAAAACAAATTAGCAAAATTTCAAACTGCATAGATCTTGTTCAAGCTTCCAGTTCTTTTGATCAAGGGAAATAAAACCAAGAATAATGAATGGTCACAAGTAAAACAAGAACTCTCAAGGTTGGGGTGCGTGTGTATGTTTTGTTTTGTGCCTATATTTACAAAATATAAATCCCCTCTCCACTCTCATTGTAACATTTCTAAAATGAGAACCTATGCACCCAGTATAAGAAAATGGAACTTCTCTGTCAAATAAAATAATACTCATCAGGAACATTAAGATATACTAATCAGGAATATTAATACCACAGAGCATGTTACAAATGGCTGCTGACTGTTTTTCAGTCTCTCTTTTATTCAATGTTGCAATGGTTCTGAAAAAGAAGGTTAACACTTTCAGTAGTACACGCACTACACGGTATAATAGCACTTTACGATTTATGAATCAGAGAACTAACTAGTTTAGAATTTACTTTAGAATCAGCTATCTGTTTAGGTAGACCAGAAGAGACATGCCTTAACTCACAATCACCACCTACATTTACGTGACAGGAATTAGATATGTGTGCCAAGAAGTTTGTAAATCTGCAACACAGTACATACTTCTGATTCAAATTGTAATTTAGCTCCATAGAATCTTCATATACTTCCTCAAGAATTTGTTTGTGCAACATAGAGGATTTTGATTCAGCTACTACCAGCAATCAAACATTTGAATCTACAAAAAGGACATCACATAGAAAATGCATATAAGTTCTACTACCTCATTAAATATACAATCAATAAATTGCAAGAACTGAGAATGTTGATCAATCTGGGTAATATAAATCCAAATGAAGAAATGCATTCTTTAGCACCAACAAACAAAACGAAAGTATTGCAATTCACAAGAAAATCCAATGAAATATGTATTTTCCAAATCAGACAACAAAGACCATCCTAAAAAATCATTATAAACAAAGAGCAAATCTGATATTGTATCACATGTATAAATACAACTTTACCATATGTGGATGACAGCACAGTGAAATGGGTAAGGACAGCATTGAAGTGACCCACCAATCATTTACATTAAATTTTGATCTCATAAATAATCATCTAGTACCTCAATGTAATGCACTAAAACACAGAACAAAGAATCAAGGTCATTGTTATTCCCACTACTCACATATTAATTAATAAACTATACTAAAAAACACATTCGTTTAATTCTGTTTCAACTACATGCACAACACAGTCTAGTCTACTACCATAATCAACAATCAAGTAATAGGTGGGTATGGGAGTGAGTTCTGTTTGGATTGACTTATTTGAGCTTATCTACTGACACAAGTACTTGTGAGACAGTTTGGGATAGCTTATAGAAACATCTAAAGACATGCCCAAAAGCTGTTCAGTTTGTACCTACAAACTATACAAAATAGTTTTATGGAAACAACTTATGTCCTACATGAAAATAATTTAACTTGAAATAACTTACGGGGTGTGAGCTAAATTTTCATCTCATAAGTCATAAATAATCATCAGGCACCTCAATTAATGTACTAAAAAACAGAACAAAGAAACAAGGTCATTGATATTCCTACTCCCCACATTACAAAGAACATTCACTTAACTCTGTTTTCAAGTTTTCAACTGAATGCACAACACAGTTTACTCTACTGACATAACCAGAAATTAAGTAATACTCCCTCCGTCCCAAATTGTATGTCGTTTTAGGGAAAAAAAATTGTCCCAAATTATATGTCGCTTTACAATACCAATGCAACATTAATGTTGCTTTTCCTATTATAACCTTATCTATTTATTACTCTCTCTTTTTTCAATTCTTTCATTTATCTTTCCCATATTATTTATTAAGGACAATTTTGTAAAACAACTCATAATATCTCTTTTCCACATAATGTTAATTGCATTTCTTAATATGTGTGAAATGTCCAAAACGTCATACAATTTGGGACAGAGGGAGTAGGTATGTATGAGAGTGAGTTAGTTACTCAAACCATTGTACACTTCCATAAAACCCAAAACTTCAAACGATCATAAGTAAATAGAGTCATGTTGAATAAACAGTTTAACCAAGCACTTATACCATACATAAGCGCTTGAGATATAATTGCTTATATATAAGCTATTTCTATGCCAAAAGATAAAATAAAGTCAAACTATTTTCTATATAAACTATAAGAGCATATGAAAATAAGCTGAAACAGTTTATGTACATGTCATACGCCTTCACAAGCTCTCTCGAACAATCTCACAGGTTATTATAATGGCAGATAAACTCAAATAAGTCAATTGAAACATTCACTAACTATGTTAAAAAAATAAGAAACACTAACTATTCTTTTGAAGCACAATGAAATAGAGATGGTACCATGTGATTGCTGACCTGAAGAGAATAGAGAGTCCCTTTCATTTATTACTATCATTAGAAGACATATGAGGATGAGAATGAGGATTCGGAGGCCAATCCCTATGATGCATCATATTAAACGGATGCGACCGATAAGAGCTAGAACCACCCGAAGGAGGAGGCAAACTCATCCCCATATGTCCATGTGGATGATGTCCCATACCAATCATAGGCGGCATTGACATCATAGTCGACGGTGGTGGTGGATAAGGCATAGGAATAGTCACAGAATGATGCGAATGCGAATGAGAATGAGAATTTCCATGCCCTCCATTCGATTGCGAATGAGAATGATTAGCAGAACCAGTTTCATGCAAACTCTGCGGCACAGGAGTAGAAGCAAAAAGATGATCAGAAGAAGAAGGTGCATCAGTTGAAAGACCTTGCATTCGTTTCAAATAAAGACGATATTTCTGTAAATGACTGGCAACATTCTCTCGTGTTAATCCTTCAACATTCATCAACTGCATAATCGTCTTCGGAACAGCGTTCTTTATCCCAAGATGAGCAACAACATCAACAAATCTCTTATGTAGCTGTGGGGTCCACACCAACCTCGGCCTTTTTATCGTCTCCGTTGTTCTAACAGCCGAATCTGCTTCCGCTTCAACTTCCTCTGTAACAGAGTCTATTTTTCGATGTTTTCGTGAATCCGAACCTGAACCATCTCGATCAGGTTCTTCGTCTTCTTCAATGTCTTCTATTTCGCTGGACACGGGAATTTGATGAGTAATTGTTCCGGAGTTGCTTCGGAGGAGGGAGAGAGTGTTTCGAGAGGCGCGGTTGACGTCGAAGAGAGTACGGTGAGGCTCCGGGGAGATGCTGAAAGCGGAAGCGAGTTCCGGTGGGATCAAAGCCATGGAAAGAGGAGTGAGATCGTGGAGGTTAGGGAGACCCTTTTCCCACTCCGTTACACGTTCTTCGTCTGTTCGAACCTCTTCACCCATTCAGTTTGTTTCAAAACTATATAACTGTAGCAAAGTTTTCGGGTCTTGTTGGATTTTTGGATCCAGAAAGTCAAAAGAGATTTGGATTTGGATGAATGAAGGATGAAATTGAAGATGGAAAATTGAAAAGAGAAGAAGAATAATAATAAATAAAGAGAAAGGGAATTTAGATATTTTTTGTGAGATTCGGGAAGTGTGTGTTTGAGAAGAGAGGAAGAAGAAAAGTGAGAAAAGATAATAATGAAGGAAGGAACACAGGTGAGTTATTTTTAATGAAAATAATGTAATAAATGTGAAAAAAGGGTGAGAAAAGTGCAATATGTTATTCGAGGTGGGGCAAGTGGCGGTGCCAACGTGTACCATTTAGCCAGATATTTTAGATCCTGTCTTTCATAAATATCTTTCTCCATTTCCTTATTTTCTTCTCTGAATTGCAATATTGCTATTGCTTACATCTCTCTAATATACCGTTCCACTTTCAAAAAAATTAAATAATTTTAATTTCAAAATCGTCCTATGTCTCATGTTTGTATTTTTTTTTTAATTTTATATCAATTACAGTTCATAAAAATGATTGGACCTTCCGCTTTTATTATAGCTTGAGCTTAAATTTGAAATTCCGAAATTGACAAATTATTCATATCTGGATAAGCAAATCTATATAAGCATTATGATGAATATTCACACTAGGAAAATGAAAATGAAATGGAACTGCTATGTAGGCTTTCGAGGGTTCGAATCCCTCTCTTTCCACACCCTTATCAAGTTCATCAATATTCCAACTTTGATGTGGATTCTCTATTCCTAATTTCTTTCTCTAATAAACAAAATAGTGGAATAAAGTGGGCAAGGAATAACAATTTTCTTATACCCACCCATGTCTATACATGAATGGGGGAAAATCCTTGAATCAAAATTTTAATTAGGTTTAAGTCTGACGAGAATAATATTCTACAACCAGCAATTCATTAATTTTCAAACCAACCCATTTACTATCTATTATTTGATTGACTAATCCTTTATA
>Ga0315913_1003017_pt1 | contig 20058 bp, 10 predicted proteins | sample MpolsnodulesMG_FD_207736 | JGI IMG/M metagenome (GOLD analysis project Ga0315913, IMG submission 207736) | Medicago polymorpha root nodule microbial communities from Los Angeles, California, United States - small nodules | ecosystem: Host-associated > Plants > Roots > Nodule | place: USA... | reverse complement strand
TTGTTCACAACATTGAATGATGATTTATAAAGTCTCATATATCATGGTAGAGGTTAAACACAAGGAGATTAATCTCTCCTTATCTTTTTGTCTTGTGCACAGAAGGCTAAACAACCTTGATCAGACTGACCGAAAATATTGAGTCATAAAGGATTTAAAATTCAATCTTTAATATTATTTTTTATTCACATTTGTTACTAATCTTTTTTTTAGAGGATTTAAAGTCCAATCTTTAATAATATTTTTTGCCCACGTTTGTTACTAATCTTTTTCTAGAGGATTTAAAGTCCAACCTTTAACATTATTTTTTGGTCATGTTTGTTACATTTGTTTTAATATTTAAATTTATTCTTTTCTATTTGTTAGATGTGTTATTTGTATTGAAAATTAAGGGTATTTTTGGAAAGAAAAATCAAGCCCAATAGTGCTGAAAATGTAATTTTCTTTATATATAGTATAGATATAGTCCACAAATTTACAAGGACTAAATACAAAAAACATAATTTTATTTTCATAGTATATTAAAAAAAATCACATCATTGCAAGTAAAAACAAGTGTGTATTTGCAGATACAAAAAATATATTTGGGCATTTATTTTCTTCAAAGGGAAAAACAGTACAAGTTCAACATGCCCCCAAAAGCATATCATCACAATATATAGTATATTTATGAAACAAAATGAAAGAATAAATATGTAGTAAGCTATTAGTCACGCATGCATAATACACTCACGAGGTAAAAATTGTATCATGCTATATATAGTGTTGCAATATATAATGCCAGAAAACACATGCAAATACGTTGTTGTCCATCCTCTAAAATAGATCCAGTGACATCTTCAGCTTGTTTTGTTTCCATCTAGGAAGTTTGTAGAAAGCAGATTTTGGCATTCCAAATTTTTCATGGAACTCTTCATGTGATAAATATGCCTAGTTTCATCACAATAGTGCAGATAATTATAACAAAAGTTAAGGTTGACTGAAATGTGAGAAAAATGACTGCTAGGTTTATTTAGTTAAGGAATTACCTCTCTTTTGGTTAAATTGATGCCTGTCACTGGATTCGGAGAAACCACTCGAAGTTGCTCGTAAGGGTATACCGACAAACTCTCATCATCAACATTTTTGTCTTTCTCAGTTAAACTTGCAGTCTCATTTGAGGAGCTCAGTTTTGTTGCTGAAGAATCGGACGGTGGAATTGTTTGTTCTGCGGAAAAAATGGTAAAGAAAAATAACAATGATGAAAGGACATACATTAAAAACCAATTAGCTAACTCTCCAGAGTCCTTGTTTAGATAAAAAGTTTAGCTATCCATGTATCATGTAAGTGCTTATGTATAAACTATTGATATACAAAAGATAAAATAAAGTTAAATTGTTTTCATATAAGATATAAGTTGTTTTCATAAGCTATCTCGGAGAGCTTGTGGAAATAAGCTAAAACAGCTTATGATGGACATGACATAATTTGTTTCTCTAAGCTCTTCCAAACAGTCTCACAAGTGTTTATGCTAGTTGATAAGCTCAAATAAATTGATCCACACAGACCCTAAATTTCACATCAAAGTTGATAAAAAGGATTCTTGTTACCAGCGTTGTTATTAGCAGGAGATTCTTCAAAGAGCTTCTTGGCTGCTGGAGTAGGGCTAGAAAAAAGCCGATTCCCTGATTGCCTATAGTCTGAGCCTGCACTCCTAGGTAGAGGTGAACTACTTCTTCGGCGGCCATTGGAAATGATAGAACCGCTTTTGTGACCATTAGGGGTAGAGTCCCTGGAGTTTCCTTTCAGAATTGCAAGCTTTCTCTCAAATGAATTACCAATAATCTGCAACAATACCATTTAACCAACATACTTAATAAGATGGATGACAACTAACTGAAAACTTCTTAAAGTCAAGAATCATGGTAGTATGATCATTGATCGGTATTTATAACTTCGAACGGAGAAGACTTACATTTTCTTTTGAATGATCCCACGAAAAGAAACGAGTGAAAAACGGTGGCTCGTAACCTTCCATTACAACATAAATAGGGACTTCTAGCGATAGGCCTTCAACAAGGACATCCATTTCCAAAAATTTCTGCTTATGACAATTTCCATGTGAAGAAAAACATTGTAGCAAAGAAAGAGTCCATAATTCATACTACATTGAAACTTGCATATTTTGACCTCAGTTTATTCATCAGTAAATTAGTTATGAAGACGGAGCTATCAAACAATTAGTGAATATTGAATAATGGATACAAAACTAGTAACTTGATCGACCAAGGTGGAAAGCTGGCAGACAACTTACCAAGCCGAGGTTGAGAGCTTCTTGTTTCGATTTGACGACTGAATGCAATCCAACCCAAATATGAATCTCTCTTTGGCAATCAAGCAATAAAACATCTTCAGTAATTAAGTCATCCTGCGTATAATTGTATATCTCTTTCACCTGAAATATTACATCAAGGCCACATTGAATTAACCGAATTTAATTAACAAGTGGTAATGAAGATTTTGAAATTGTAGAAGTAATATATACCTTGAAGTCTCCTGAGTTGAAGTTCCAATAAATTTGCGTGAGAAATAGAACCATCAGTTTTCCCTGTCATTTCACCGACGATAATTCTAAACCAAGTGAGATCTACATTATTTTTCTCAAAAGATTGATTTTGTTACCTTTGGTTATTTTCAAAGCAAACAAATGTGGATCATCTATGAATCCTTGAATCTCCTTTTCTTTTGGATATTCCGCCTTTCCACCAAGAACGTCCCAGAAAATATCAGGTTCATTCCCTTCCCTCACAGATACAGGTAGCTGTGTCGGCTGCAATCCGCATCAACAAATGACAGAACTTGTTATTAAATGCTTCCTATGAAGATATCATCTAGATGAAAATTTATAGAACATTCTTCATATTAACGACATACGTTAAGCAGTTCCACCATTCTATCAAGAAGAGTATGGTCTCTTGCTGAAGAAAGGCTTCCAATCCATGTATACATAGCTGCTTCAGTTTTCAGAATATAGCAATAGGATGAATTCAGAGAGCTCGAAACCTACAAAAATTTTAATAGACGATAATCAATATTTTATAAAAGCTTACTTTATCGACAATGAATAAAAATTTAAGAATCGTTAAACCATACTTGATCGACTTGGATGGCCTGCATATTATCTGGACTTGTACCTTGAACTCGAAACAGTGCTACCAGGTTTTCATTTTGAGTTTCATCCACCGTACCGTTTTCTTCTATACGCTTCTTATATCCTGAACTGTTTCCCCCCTTAAAAAAATATTTTTTTTTTAAGAATTGAAGCATGTTTTCTTTTGTAATATTATTACATACAAACCTTATAATGACATCAAAGTAGTACATACCTTGAATATGATTAACCTTTGGAGTATTGAGAAAAACTGAGCTGGCTCCTTGCCCTCGTGAATTTGAGCCTGAAAACGCGTGTAATGCAAATTGAATAAATAGTGAGGAGTAAAGCAAGAAAGTTAAATTTCTATTATACGGTAACAGATGTGCTTAAGATGCTGTATAAATATGAACCTAGCAATTGTTGACAAGATAAAAAAATTACATAGATTGTCCAAAACAAAAATTTGAATGTTGCACTTGCACATATTTAATAAATATCATATTATTATGAAATAGTTAACATAGTAAGAACAGAAACTAACCATAACTGGATTACTTCTAGATGAATCAGCCATAGTATTGATGTGGGAAATGGCAGCTGTTTTATCCTCCTTTGAGACAAAACCATAGTAAAAGTCAAAAAGGCCTTCTGTTAAAAGTTATCAAGAGAAACATCAACTAAGCCTAATCCAACTGGCTGACATTGAAGTTATCAAGAAGAAATACAAAAGTGAAATACCATGTACATCACAAATGACAAAATTAAAATTTTCGACAGTTTTTGGATATAAATTTTCTTTTCTGAATTTTTATATATTACAGATACAGTTTGACTATTCTATAGCAATTTTTTTTAGAAAAAATATTTTCCTGAAAATAATCTAATAATGAAAGATTAATCCATTTCTATGAATTACAGGTAAAACATCTACCCAGCGGAAGACACAAAATTTTGCTTAATGCCTACCGTTACACATCTGCTGCCAAGCCAAGCATAAAACAGTGTCTCATCCCTTCCATTTCCTGGAAATGTATACTGTAATACATAGCAATCTCCATTGTAAAGTCTCGTGTGTTCGTTAACTGAAAGAAGGGACAATTCATCACCATCAACTCGCCAAACCTGAAGTTGCAATAGTCAGTTAACAGTTGGAACAGGCATAGGCAAATATGGTCATAGGACAGCAAGAAACGGCTAGGTTTTTGAGCAAGAAGTTACTTTTATTGTGCCACTGCGATCTATAGATGGCTCGTCATCCTCTTCATCAGGAAGCTCTTTCACATCATAACCCTGATGCTTGAATATGGCTGAGACAGGGAAAAAATTACATAAAGAAATTAACTATAAATGACACTCGTTGAACACTTCTTAAGCACAATTAAATAGTGAATGGTACTAAACCTGCTACTTTTTCTCGTCCTTCTTCGTAAAGCCTAGTCTCAACTGTTTTAGGCCAATTAGTAAAGTGCGACCGAAAGATGGTACTTTCCAATCCTTCTGATAAAAATGTCGTATGAGTCTTGTCTGATCTTCCTTCATTTCTGACAAAATCCTAGTAAAATGGAGATGGTAGCAAGCATAAGTAAATCCCTGAGTGCAATGCTTGGTGACATGCATTATTGATTTTATTGTAACCGATGTTTCATATAGTTATATTTTCTAACACCTAAGTGAGCTTCACTAATATTTACTAAAAAGAAATTTGGCTCCAAAGCTTATAGAATTAAAAGAATGGCCCTTCAGACCGAGAAACAAGAAAGTCTTACTTCTGTAGCTTTGATCGCTGTTCTTCTTTCGGTCAATAAGGTCTGCCTTCCCATCCACACAAATATTTCATTATCACAGTCTAACATATAACACTTGTCTGACTCCAGCATTTCTTTGCTGAATGTATTGCTTTCAATTGGACAAAGTTTTCCCTGTAGATTTATCCTGTCGAGGAAGTGACAACAACCGCTCCTTAGTATCGAGGAACAAAAGTGTTTATTGAAGTAAGAGAAATAAAGCGGAGCAAGGATGGATTATCAAATAAAAGTACATTCATGGAAATATTGTGCAAACATGTATGAGCCTCACCAAAATAGCTTTACAATTGGAGCCACGGATTCCTGACTAGAAGGAGGTTCTCGAGGAATCGGAGCATAACCACCAAATAAACTCCAGAATTCTCCGACATCAGAATCACCAACAAATTTTCCATCCTCTACAATAGTTGTGTAATTATTATGAGTTGAATCATCTTTCCCTCAGAAAACAGATACAAGCGCTAAAAAAGGAAGGGGGGAAAAGTAGTATATATTCCAACCTATTGTGGCCACCTCACATTTTCCACCATGCTTATTATCCTTGATATATTGAACAACCTCTAAACCTTTGGCTCTTTCTTGAATGGTTGAGTTGCATCCACTGAAGAGGAAGATTTTTAATGCGGTGTCAAGTATGAATACGTCTTCATGATTCAACGATGACCTAAGAAAAGGAACCTAATGAAAAATTAAGCACAATAAACTCTAGTCAATAATCAAACATTCAGATAACGTGCAGAGTCGGGATAGCTCATAGTATCAGATAACAGAAGATGTTAATAATCAAACTTCTACACACAACACACCTCTTTCACGTGGACAACATAGTCTCCCTTACATGTGTACAGGCTGACTTGGTATTCGCCATTCAAATTCCCTTGCTTTGAAGTAAACACTCCTTCGATGGGTATTAAACAAGGCTTGAAGTATGATAGAAACTTCTGTGATTCTTGGCCTTGAATTTCCCTATATTGAACGCTGCAGGATCCTAAGGCTGCATCCAACTCAAGTGCCTTGTCTGATGCCAAGCTTGAATCCATCTGCAAATACGTAACTCCCGGTGAAAAGTGGTGATCGTGATCTCTAATGGCTGTAGGGTATATGAAGCGTAAAAACTTTTCATGCGGAGAGTTGACATTGATATAAGATTACAACCGCAAGGAAGATAGTAAACCAAGAAATAATACAAACCTTCTTTGTGTCATTTCCCAGCCAATAATGAATGTCATAATGAGGAGGGCCATTTTTGGGAAAAACCGCCTGTTTCCGGAAACATGTAAAATGCTCGAGATCAATTACATTTGAAAATAATTTAAATGAAATATAAGAACTCCGTTATGATGATGATGATGATCTTTTAAGATTTTGGATTCCAATCGAGATATTAGTCATCAACTTCTTCAAAGGTTTAAGAGGATCAACAGGACAATAAAGTCAGCAATATCTTACATTGAGAACTATGTATGCACTTCCAGTATAGAATTTTCGAAGGTCTGACTCTGAAACTGGAACCAACTGCTGGTTTTCAATACACCAAACTTCCAATCCACTGAGAATATAAAGTTAAGTGTACAAAGCAGAAAACTTGAACTAAGAAATAGGATATATTTTAAAATAAAATTCATTTCTGATGCTGTACCAGAAATTTGCAAAACTAATAGACATCCTATTTCACTTGATTATTTCGATTTTTATCGCTGTAATCAATAAGACATTCATTCAATCGAAAAGGATGACCTAATGCAAGTTGAATTAGGCCGACATAAATTGTAAGGCAATTTCAAAGAAAATCATTGTAAGGATACGGATTCGCTCCTGCAGTTTGAAATGCAGGATCCAAGTCTTTATTGATAATAGGCATTGGATTTATGGCTCGAAATACTCCACCAACTTAAAGCAACACTTGATTATTCTGCAATCCAGGATTAAGGTTTGCAGGCTAAGATATAGTCCAGAAGTTTTAATATAGTAAAGAAACCAATGAGGGCTAAGAATTAAGATATGTTACTATCATGCAAATAATTCAAACATGTAAAACGGCATTCAAAGAATAGTAATCAAATAGATTGTGCAACTGTCCATAATTTCGCAGAACTTGGAATTGGTATGTCACAATGCCAGCCACTTGACTGTAAAATACTCAACCATAATTCCATTCAAATAAACCAATTGATGACAGTTTTCTTATTCCTATGGCATTATGCTGCTCAAGTAACTAGGATGTCCAAAAATTAAGAAGTTTGATAAACAATTATTTTCACTTAGGCCTACTAATTTTTTTCTTTATTCAGCTTGATGAGTTTCAATTTGAATTGTAAGATTTGAAATCATCATACATCAAATTTCAAACATCTACATGGACCATGTTTGGACAAACAGCTTATTTTGCACGGCTTATAGAACAAACTCTTATCATATAAGCACTAATGAATAATCTATTTTTATAACACAGATAAAATAAAGTGAAACTGTTTTCGTATAACCTATAACCTATTTTCATAAACTATCCTGGAAAGCTTATGAAAATAAGCTGAAAAGAGCTTGTGAACATTTTCATAAGCTGTTTTCATAAATTCTCAGAGTATCACAAAAATTGGAAGAAGAAAGGCAATTGCAGCAAGAAATCTAAACTGTTGACTCAGAAAAGTTGCCTAAAAAAAAGAACAGAAAAATCAAGCTAACATGAAAAGTGAAAAGTGAAAACTAACAAGTAAAGAATGATTATCTGAATTCTGGAAGAAAAAATAAGAATCTAAAAACATGATCCTGATACATGAAAAAAAGTCAAAGGGTATAAGTATAACATAGTTTGACCAGATATCAGATCATAATCATACCTTGGTTCAACAGAAAACTGAGAAGGATTCAAAAACTAAGAACTAAGAGTGATGGTGATGCTTGCTTAAACATATAAAGAAAGAACAAAACATGGATATTCTCACATTCACATTTGCCACATAGTAAAGCAAGAGTGGTCATTTATATTTGATGGTAAAATGTCATTTTTAGGAGAATAATGATAACATTGTTCGGTAGAGAAAGTGATATAAGGAAAAGCAATAAAAAAGAAAAAGCACGTTTATCTTTATAGTCCAAGTTGTAATGGGGTCCACAAAAGTTGCTTTTTTAGTTCTTCACTTTCCACTATGTTTGATGAAAAGAAAATAAGATGATGAAAGAGAAGTAGTTTGGTCCCTTGTGACTGTTGTCACTTGTCAGTGAGAACTGATAAAGGTATGGTCAATTGGTCATAGATGGAAACAAACCAAGATTTCTCATAGATTAGAGAGAGATTTCTTTGTTTATGTGAGTTTCAACATTCAACCGTTTCTGACATGGTAGCTCCTGGTTGGCGTTGCATACTTAAAATTTACCACCAAATTTAGACATTTTTTAACGGTTAAAACACTTTGAATACTTAAAATATATGGTTAATGATTTGTTCTAAAAATATCTCATTAATCATCAACATAGCGTAATAAACCACGAATTTTAACGTTATTTTTTTTTTAATCAGGTGGCCTAGAGACTATAATTCACCTTATAAAGTAAATAAGTGGGTGTCCGGGGTTCGAACCCTGGCCCCTGCATATAATAATGCATTGTCCTACCAACTGAGTTGAGACAATTTTAACGTTATTAACCATAATTTTTATGCATTCACTCACATATACGGTTAAACGTATGTGAATTCGTGGTAAATGAGGTTATGTTGATATCTAATGACTTTTGACATTTAATATTACTATTTTTTGTTGGTCATTTGCCACCTAATATATTAATTGATAATCTATGAAAGTAATTAACCATCCATTTAAACTGTGTTAACTATTAAATAGTTGTCACAAAAATGGTGGTCATTCAAATAACACAAATTTTATGTAGTTTTTTGAATTATTTTTTCTATTTTTAGTTTATTTTTTTCTAAAATTTAATATTTACATCTATGGATTTAAAAGAAAAAAACCGAAGAAAATAACAGTTTAGGGGTTGCATTGAATTTGTGCCATGGCATAATAGATTAGATGAGGTGGAAAAGTATCCCAAACTCAATAATAGTAGTATAAGTATTGTATCGGTCAAAACTCAAAGTCCATTTATCAAAGTCAAGGCCATGGGCCATGCATCATGACTTTTATTAATTTATTCCTATCTTTTGTTTATATAACATATATTTTTATTTTATTAAATTGTTTATATAACATATATTTTTGTTTTATTTTTATGGGTACATAAAAGAGCCAAAGGCCCATATTTAACATATATTTGTGTATCTTTCAAAAACATATATTTGTCTAAAAAAAACATATTTTAAGAGTCTTGTTCATCGGTGCCCCAGGGCACTGGTTAAAGAATCCAAAAAAAGAAAATTTGAATTAAAAGTAACACTTTTTTGACTTTTAAGAAATTGATTACACAATTTCTAATACAAAAGCTGCTATATTTGCTTCCTTAACCAGAGGACATTGGTTAACATTTTTCATATTTTAATGAAATCATTATTTACCATATCAAGATCTGATCTGTGTTTTAATAAATTTCGGTTTGAGCATTAAGCAGTAATCATGTACATGTACTAGTTTTATCTTTGGTCAAAGTAAAGCATCAAGCATGTAGCTTTTTCTTTTTGACTGATATATATGCATGTAAATTTTCTATATTATGTAATTTTTCTATAATATTTTATATACTATGATGCTGATCAAAAAAAAAAAACATATTAGTTTTTTTTTTCAGGGAAAGAAGTTTATTAGTTATATACTAGTTTATCTTTTTCCTTAAAATAGTGTTGTTTTTCTATATGTACAAAATGATCTTGTGAAAAATAATAATTGCATTTCTTTAGTGCAAATTATATTTATAATTGCATTTCCTTAAAGAAATTATTTTTTATAGAAAAAGAAGAACAGAAAAAAAAAATTATAAAATACATAGCTAGAACATTTAATTTGTTCAATGCCTTAAATGCTACATTTTTAATGTATGTTTTTTCATGGCTAAAAACATTTTGTCTCTTATTTTGTTTTGGTTCCTGACTTTTAAGCATCAAACCTTTGTTTTCCAAGGTTGTGTGACCCTCTAAACCAAGAAGTATTTGTTACTGTGAAGTCCCCTTTGTCAATTGCGACAGTAATTTATTATTAACAGTAGATAATGAATAATTATCTCAAGATAAATGCTAACAAGTATCGTTAAACATCTCTAAAAAAAAGTATCCTTAAACATTATGTGTCCAAAAAAATATTCGTAAGCACTACAATAAGGAATCAAAATTGCCTCTTAAAAAAAATAAGGAATCAAAATTACTTCACTCAATAATGTTAGAACAACAATTAGTATAGGAGATTAACAAAAAAACGAAAATAGAAGTCAATGAACACACAATCTTTGTTAACTTAGTTCGGTCAATGGTGCCTACCTCTTTGACTATAAAGCAGATATATTTTATTGTGATAATATTAGGGTTCAATGTTACAGACAATATATATAATATTACTACGATTCAGTTTACAAAATCACTCATGAACCATACCTCACTACAAATAACCGATAAACCATGCTTTAACATATAAGTAGTTTGATGTGGAAAGGAGCATTCCTTTAATTTGCAGGACAAGATATTTTTACACAAAACAAATGTTACTAGCAAGTAAAATGATTACCTCAAAAATAAAACAAGTAAAATGATTATGGCGGAAAAATGAAATGCAAGTAATAATTACATGAAATTCCAAGACCAACTGTTCTGAGCCAGGCTCAATTCAGATATAGGGGTCAATTCAAAAAAGTTGCCAATTAGTGAAACATACTAGTGTACATGTCTCATTGCTTCATCTCTGCCCCATCTTGATACATATTTATGATTGTCTCTTTCAATATTGTTTACATCGTTATAAACCGCATATGATGATGAGATATATTATTCTTGCATGCTGCTTGCTAGAGGATTTATTTTAGATTTTAAAAAAAAAATATTCAATTTATTAAAGTGTGTTTGATTTGGCTTACGATCCGCGCCGGTCTTTCTTACATTTGATTTGGCTTTGTAGTATTTTGGTCATTTGAAATGAAAGGAACCATAGACTCTTTGCTTATAAAGCCAACTGTGTAACTCTTGGAAAGTGTTAAGATTACATCTCTTCGGTAGTTGAAAGCTAAAATTGTTTGTTTTTCTTTTGGTTATCATGTGTGGTGACAGCATCCTCTTGTCTGTTTGGGGATTGACTGATGTTTTTTATTTTTCACTTATAACTCTATTCCTCGGGACTGTATGATGTAACTTTGTTTTGCTTCTTTAGACTTTGTTTGCGAGTTTTGAGGGGAGGGGAAGGAAAGGGAAGGAAGGGAAGAGAGAAAGGAGGGAAAGTCTTCTCCTTGTTTGGGAGTTAAATAAACCAACAAGGAAAGGAGATTGAGGGTTTATGTGATAATTTTACTATTTTACCATTTTTTTTCCTCTTAAAATCAATACATTATGTTATACTTTGTAATTTATCTTGTAAATTATAATTGAAATTTTAAATTATTATGAAGAAAAAATTGTCAATTTGTATGTTTAACCCCCCAAAACCCCTCAATTTGGGGAAACTTTAAAATTGGACAAATGAAGCCCTTCTAAACCCCACAAACTATTCCATGTTTTTTTAAAACTCTCAAACAAGGGTTTACCTCTCCATAAGTCTTTCCTTCCCCTCCCCTCCAAAACCCAACTCGCAAACAAAGCCTTAACCACTCCTTGTGCTAGGGAGCAAAACTATTTTATTGTTAATATATATCTCATTTTGGCTTGTTTAAAAAAAATAAAAGTGTGTTTGATATTACTGTGGATTAGATAAAATCATCGTTGCATCATAATTTTATTGAATCTACATAATGCAATGTTTGGTATTACAATGAAGCTTTACATAATGCATGTTTGGTATAATAGAAGCTTTGCTAGAGGATCTATTTTAAATTTAAAAAAGAACATTTCAATTAGTTAAAGTGTGTTTGATATTATGGTGGATTACATAAAATCATTGTTGTACCATAATTTCATTGAATCTACATAATACATGTTTGGTATTAAAATGAATTTTCCAAATTCATTGTTAGCCACCGTGGTACCAAACACATTAAACGTGCTCCTGCTATTTTTTCTTCAACTTCAATTTAGTTTGGATCAACAAGGTAGCGATAACTGGGAAATGGAACTAATTGTATGAATCATAAAGAATGGAAGAAAACTGTTACTTTATTTTCCAATTACAAGAAATAAAGAAAATGTGTTTGAAGAAAACACATGAAGAGTAACATTGAAGAAACTAGAAAGTAAGAATTAGACCTTGCAACTAACTAGTACGTATATCTTATTTTAGGGTAAAGTTAAGTTATAGATAATTCAACTAATTAATCTATTTGTTGGCATATGCTACAATGTAAGAAAATGTTATTTGTGGTTGTATTGAAGAGATCTACAAGATGTCTTCAAAACTGTTTTTGTGCATTGGTATTCACTCCCCTGTCAATGCAATGTAAGTTCTGATGGATCTAGAAGCTTCAGAATTAGACGGTAGTGATCTACTTTTGCCACATTTGTGCTTTTTTTCACTCTCATTAAGCTATTGTTTGATTTAGTGTGTATTTGGTTCTGCGGTGTATATAATTGATTCTGACAGAATTAATTCTGACGATATTGATTTATGTTTGGATGTAATTAATAGCTTAATATCGTCAATTACTAAATACATTCTGCATCCAAACATAAATCAATTATATACTCAATTCTATACAGAGACTTAGACGGTAGTGATCTACTTTTGCCAGAGACTTATATCGTCAGAATCAATTATATACTCCTAAGCTATTAATTAGGAGTTTATTTGGAAAAGAAACAATAAAATGTATTTAGTAATTTGAACAGAGACTTATATTTATAGACAATTTTTTAGTCAAATATATTTATAAATTGTGGGAGTAATTATTATGTGGAAAAAGAACAAGTCAAGAAACTTTCATTTCATAGAACGAATGAATGCAACTGTTCATTTCTATTATTATTAATGAAACTGGTGATTATTATTGTGAAATTTCCAGGATAAGGGATAGAATATATCAGAAGAAACAAACAAGTGTTTAATTGATATTTCAGGAAAAGGGACAGAATATATCAGAATGCAAAAGAAACCAAATTCCCTATCATAAGAAACAAAGCATGCCAACTCAATTATCCCTCATAATTGTATCAACCCAAACCTTCAATGCAAAGCAATGATAGCATGCATATCTTTACTAACATAAAATTTCCAGCATGTTTTTTTCAAAACAAATAATTATGCTACTAAACAAACTATGCCAACTTGACAACACACTTATTTACCACTATCAAGTAAAAGACAAGACTGCTTAATTACCATCATTAGTTGTGATAACAAGGATCCCTTCCTCCAAAACAGAGACAGAACTGGCTTAAAGTCTATCATAATAATAATTAGGAACAAAGCACCTCATTCATCATGCAACCATCTCAATTTATTCCACAATTGTCCTCAGAATTATCTAATCTCTATAACTGATAATAGGGACTCTGAAAGTGTCCATGTATGATTGATGAAACTAACTCATTGATTCATACATGATACAACAAACTAAATAAATGAAACAAATTAGAGAAAAATACATGACTAGGAAGTTAATCAAGCAAATTTCCATCTGCAATTGAATTAGTACAATTATAAATATGCTTGACTGTGAGTTTGTTCTCAGTTTGAAAAGCTCAAAACATCAACTATTAGCTTATATAGTGATAGTCAAGAAGGAAAGTAATTGAATCTTAACATACTCACTACCACACACAAAACACATTGAATTGGCTTATTTTAGTTTCTCTACTGACAGAAGCACTTATGAGATTGTTAGGAAGAACTTAAAAAACAACTTACCACATGCACATAAGTTGTTTTTCAGCTTATTTCTATAACTTATAGATTATGAAAACAGTTTATAGCTTATATAAATACATAAGCACTTATATTATAAGGACTTAGGCCATGTTTGGATAAACAGTTTATGTGGCACAAGCGCTTATCATGAGAAGTGCTTTTGTGTAAGCTATTTCTATAGCAAAAGATAAAATAAACTAAATTGTTTTTGTATAAGTTATAAACTGTTTTCATAAGCTATCTGGATATCTTATGAGAATAAGCTGAAAACAGCTTGTGAACAATGGCATAAACTGTTTTCGTAAGTTCTTGCAAACAGTCTCACAAAACTTAAGTCAGTAGATAAACTTAAATAAGTCAATCCAAACAGACCCTTATGCTAGAAATGCCTAATAAGTTCCTAACAGTCCTTAGTCTACAAGTTACCGAAAATCATTTAGTTCCCACAAAAGGCTAATTGTGTGAATTTGATATTACTAGATCATTCACTCCCACCCACCACAGATTGAATCAGATCAACTAAATATCCAAAATCATAATATCATTCACTATGTGTTTGATTTCAGTTTGAAAAACTCAAAACATCAACTCTTAGCTAATAAACTGGTAATCAAGAAGGAAACTAATTGAATCCTTGTTAGATTTGCTCAGTACTACACACAAAACACATCATCTACATTCGAGAGTGCCGTGTAGTCTACATGCTACTATGCCAAAATCACTTAGTGCATGTTTGTGTTGACAACGGATTTGATAGAGTCAGGATGGTATAATGTGATTATGACAAAAACTACACTTCAGAACTCGAACAAAACACAATTGGAGTTATATAAGAATGAAATATATTTAGAATATGCTTAACTGAGTGTTTGATTTCAGTTTGAAAAGCTCAAAACATCAACTCTGCTTATAAAGTCATAATCATATTATTCAAAAAGGAAAAACTATTGAATACCACACACAAAACACTTTATACCGACTTATTTGAACTTATCTACTAACATGATTTCTTGCAAAACTGTTTTGAAGAGCTTAAGGAAACAGCTTATGACATGTCAATGAGTTCTTTTCAGCTTATTTCCATAAACTCTACAAAATAGCTTACCAAAACAGATAATAGCTTGTATGAATACATATGTTGTAATTGCTTAATTAAGTTGTTTAACCAAACAGACCTTAGTCTACAAGCTATCTCAAAACGCTCAATTCGCACAAAAGCTTACTTTTGTGAATTTAATACTACTAGATCACTCACTCCCACCCACCACAGATTCAATCAGATCAACCAAATATCCAAAATCCAACATACCCAATTAACAAAAAGCAAAAATGTAACAAAATTTCTACTAATTGATCACTCGCTCATTCCCAACCATCACAGATTCAATCAGATCAACCAAATGTCCAAAATCCAACATACCCAATTAACTATATTGATAATTCCCTAATCAAAACACTATATTGACTTCAGTTTCATTAAGCACTTCCCCAAAATAACTTTTTCACACAAAATGTTCTATTTATGTGAATTTTATACTACTAGATCACCCATCACATATTCAATCAGATCAACCAAATTATATCCAAAATCCAACATACCCAATTAACAAAAAACAAAAAAGCAAAAAACTTTATTAATAAAAATGAAAATTAAAACACATAGAAAAACTTATACAACTGGGTTAATTATTTAAAACAAAGATAGAATCATATTATACAAAGAGGGTAAAACCTCAAAAATTGATCTATCAAGATCAAGTAGTAGCAGATTGATTATAATCAATAACCTCAGAAGCAGCATGAGATCTAGACCCAAGAACAATAGCTCTGCCAATAGAATTAATCCAATCCTCCTTATCCTTATCATTATCAGCAATAAAAAACATCGTAGTCTGCGGCGTCGAAAGCTCGAAAGCCGAAGCTTTATGGAGAACATCCTCAGCACCTTTAACCGTCAAGCAAGTGGAGACGGAGATGACGCCGCGGGGAACGGAGATTGGTGAAGTGGCGGCGGATGGTTCCTTGAACCAGAAGAGTTTGCCTTGTTTAAGAACGAACCAACGGCGACGCCAGGTTTTGATGTAGTCACCTTGTTTTGTTAACCAACCGGAACGTTCTGGGTTTGACCAGAATTGGATTCCGGTGTAGTCTGATGGGTTTGGTTCTTGGCCTGTTGCTGATCGCCATAGATTCTCCATCTCTTTCTCTCTCTAGAGGGGTGTGTGTGTGTTTGCTGTGTTGTTGTGTGAACTGTGAGTTCTTAAATCTTAAGCAACTAACTATAGTAGCATATGGGTATCTCCATATTTTGACAATAAAAAATTCTAATTTTTTTAAAGGTTGATTAATTATATTAAATGGTCCAGTCAATATTTAGGATTTGGTTTTGGAAAATGGTAAAAAAAAAATAATTAAACTTGTATGGTCAAATTCTTAAAAGCATTTGGAATTACGTAGGTTTCGATCATCATAATTTTTTCTCTGACACGACCATAGGATCTTTTTCTGCCATTTTTGCTGCTACTTTTTGTTGGGTTTGGCGCCACCGAAATCTTATGTGTTTGAACAATGAAAGTTTGGTTCGTCAACCGTATTACCTCAAACATTCGTAGCATGGTTGAAACTTTTACGGTTTGATTTCCTTTAGATTTGAATGACACTTTAATTGATAGACTTACCAAGTAGAACAATAATGATCACTTCAACATCATTCTTTTTGAACAAGTCAAAATGTGATATATATTAACAACACTCCAACATCATTCTTAATGTTGATGGTAGTTGTCTTGACTCTCCTATTAGAACTGACTATGGCGGAGTCTTAAGATATAATGCAAGGTTTTATTTGTAAGGTTTCTCTGACTGCATCCAACATTCCTTTGAAATTCTTCTTGCTGAGTTATTTGCTATTTACAAGGGTCTAATGTTAGCCAAAGAGATGGACATCTCAGAGTTAGTTTGTTATTCGAATTCTTTACATTGTATCAATCTTATTAAAGGTCCCAACATGATGTTCAATGTCTATGATGTTTTGATTCAAGACATCAAAGATCTTATTCATCAAAGCAATGTCACAATTTGCCACACTCTTCGTGAGGGAAATCGATGTGCAGATTTTATAGCTAAACTTGGTGCTTCATCAGACAAAGAACTCCTTCTCTGTGACTCTCCGTCAACAGATCTTTTAAGTCTCCTTAAGATTTATGCGGCCGACACTTTCTTTTCTAGAAAGTAATTTTTGTTTTTCTTTTCCGTTTTGTTTGTTTTGATTAGCCTTGTAACCAAAAAATATTTTTTTTTGACAAGACCAAAAAAATATCTTAAAACTATAAAAAATACTCTTTCAATGCAATTTTTTTGTTCTCTTAACTAGTGCTTGAGTCACTAGTTAGTATGACCCTTTTGTTTTTAATCCTTACGAAAAATATCTAATGAAATTTTTTTTGGATAAATAGTTCTTATGAAAAATTTTACAAGATTGAAAAAGTGAGATCTCCTTATAGTGATTAAGAACAAAATTATGATTTTTTATATAGATCATTTCCTTAATTAGCTTCTTTGTTTTAAAATTCAAATTATTCTAAAATATAATAATTTTGTTTGGAATTAAAAGGGTAGAAAGCCCCAAAAAGAAAATTATATGGAGATTAAACAAGATTATAAAGATTCTCGTTCAATGTGTCTTTGTTTTAAGGGACTCTCGTGTAATGTGTCAAATAGGTTGCTCAAAGAAGAAAATAATTAATTTTAATTAAATTGATTTTGTAGAATTAATTTGGGTTAAAAATAGATTAAACGTGAGTTTAATGCACTTTTAATCAAATTAGTTTTACAAAATCAATTCAATCAAAAACAATATCAATTTATTCGGACTCTCTCAATTGCATTATTCAAACATTTATGGTGTTTCGAATTTGATTGAGTTTTTTACACGAAATACTTAAGCATGTGCTTGATACACACCATCTAGGTCCGTTTGTTATGGATTAAAATAAAAATGATTTTGACATAAAATAAGGGCCGTTTTGTTACAGATTAAAATAAAAGTGATTTTGACATAAAATAATTTAGTGATTATATTTTAGAGATTTTATGAAAAATCAGAATCTATTTTGCATTTGTTTACCACGATAAAAATCACTTTTTTTAAACAAATCATTTAATTTGTTTGGATGCAACACTCTTAAAAGTGATTATTTTATTAAAAAATGATATTTTTCTTAAAAAAGCTATAACAAACGGTCGTGATCAATTAAATATATAATCCTTTGAATCAGCCTCCAACGTTCAACATATGAACTCTGAATGAAAAACATTACACATTCTAGTCATTCTCAAACCTTCTAAAATGCTTCATAGTTCCAATATGAATGCATTGGAAGATACCAGAGGTTTAGCAAATCCATGTTCCATTGCTATCTTTGATGACTCCTCAAGAACATTCAACTATGTTGTCGCTCTTCGTCACCTAATATTAAGGCAAATTCAGCCATCGTTTGGAAGAGTTCATTTGATCAACACTTTAGCCTTGCAAATACCAAATACGTGCACACTTGAAACTAGTCCTGCCTTATAAAAGAAAACTTATTGCAGAATGATATTTCCAAATCCACAAGCTGTAACAAATTGTCAAGGTGTTTGCAAGTATTTTTTGTCTGAGGAAAGTCAACAAAATCTGGAACATGGGTGATGTTTAAATAGTGCGCGACTTCAAGAGTCTGAACAAGTTAATAGGTAGACTCCTAAACTTAAGAGTTGTTTTGGAAAATATCTCTGAATTAGACTTGCATTTTACAATCAAAATTAAGGTTGATGATACTTGAAATATTGTAGGACTTAAAAAGTAAATGACGGCTGAATTTTTAAAAAAAAAATGAAAGTAAAAAGCATATAAGTTAAGAGAATGTAAATGGTAAAGTGCTAAAGTTAAAATGACTTGAGAAGTAAAATGCAAGAAAAGCAAATGAAATCAAAGAACGCTTTGAAAGGTAAAATTTCTAAAAATGTAAAATTCTTTGAATAAAAATGACAAGAATTGAAAGGAATTTAAAAGAATGGTGGAAGGCATGCTTAAAGTTTTGGAAAGCATGAGTGTATTTCTTCATATAAGGAGTCGGCTTCAAAAATTAAGCATTTGACTGTTTATTTTTCATAAGAACTCTTATTTATAGAGAAAGAAAACTTAGTAACTTCGTCTTTGGTGACAAGACACAATCGTGGAAATTACTTCCTTGAGCTGGTCTCAAGAAATCGTGTGTTATGGATCAACATATTCTTAACATTTCGTTCTTCATTGGTTGGTACTCCGCCAAATTAATGTCTCTGTATATCATGTGCTTGAATGATCCTCTTCCCAACTAACCGCATTAGTAGGAATCATGTTGAAGTCTAATGTGTTATACTTATATCGCTTGCAAGTTATCTCTTCTGTTGATTTATCTATTCTTGTCATGTTTTCACATACTTCTCTTGAAATTTTGACTTTTGTTGATTTATTGTCCGCTTTGACAAGTTGAAATTTCGTCAGTAACAAATGCCCGCAAGAATTAGTTGTTGGCAAATGACCAAAAGTTGCATTTTTTGACAACTCAAACCGTCCAAAGGTTATGTCTCTTATACGAGCTAAAGTTTTCCTCCTTGTGTGTCTCACACGTTATGCGTCTAATTAAGAGTTGCATCTTTTGAATTTTATCCCAAAGTATGCCAATTAGTACATGTACCCCTTTAGAAATCTCAGGACTAGTTAATTCATTATTACACACTTTCAAGTGCTTTACTATAAAAGGTCAGTTCTCAAAAACCTAAGTTCTTGTATGTCTTTATCTATGGAATTTCATGCTCCAAATTTTTTTAAGTCACCCATGCAACACTCCATTCATGTCTGCTCATAAAACCTCAAAATATCTTCATCAACCATGCTTTCATACGATGATGTAATTCCCTTAGGCGCCGATTTATGAACTCATGTATTAATTCATATCACTTATCATCATAGAGACTCTAATATTGCCTCCTTGGGACCCCACCTTAGTACCGATGGTATTTCTAAAATTCTTAGGCCTCGGTTTCCATGCTTAATAATGGTTTATAACCTCATTTAAATTTAAATTATATATATATATAATTTACATTCTAAAATCCTAGTAAGGAAAGTATCTTTGTACCATCTAAAATCTCCTAATGATTTACATTTAAGAT
>Ga0315913_1003016_pt1 | contig 20061 bp, 10 predicted proteins | sample MpolsnodulesMG_FD_207736 | JGI IMG/M metagenome (GOLD analysis project Ga0315913, IMG submission 207736) | Medicago polymorpha root nodule microbial communities from Los Angeles, California, United States - small nodules | ecosystem: Host-associated > Plants > Roots > Nodule | place: USA... | reverse complement strand
GATTTTCCTATTATCCTCACCACCCCCCAAAAAAATCTTTTAAAAAGAGATTCATTAGAAGAAATTATACCTGTGGGAGCTTTGAAAAAGGAAAGAAAGTAAACCGGAAGAGAGGACATAACAGATTTGAGCAATACCAGTCGACCACCGAAAGAGAGGAATTTATTATTCCAAGACGATAGGTGAGCCACTATGCGATCAAGAACTATTTGTCAAAAAATAACAATCTATTTATATATTGTTTTTTAAGGGATCTATTTATATATTGTTATAGAATAGATTATAAATAAAATACGAGTATTGCATTTGATTTTATGAAAACAAAAAAGACATTTGATTCCCTTCAGCTTTTTTTTCAATAGTTTCTTTGGCATCTTTTTGTGTTGTGTGCCGTTAATTACTTGAAGAAGAAGAAAGCAGAATGCAGTTCCCTTTTGTGGAGAAGAAAGCAACTCCGTGGCGAAGAAGAAATCAAATCGATTACTTGGAAAAAAATGCAACTCCGAGGCAGTTCCGTCGCCAAGAATCTGTTACCAACCAAACTAGATGCATTGCCAAACATCTTTTCTCAAAACAATCGAATGACAACATAGTGTTTTCTCCATTATCGCTCCAAGTTGTGCTCAGCCTCATCGCTGCTGGAACTGACAGTCCCACACAGCAACAGCTTCTCAACTTCCTCCGCTCTGAATCCACTGATCATCTCAGCTCATTCGTCTCTCATCTTCTTTCCGTCGTCCTCACTGATGCTGCTCCTTCTGGTGGTCCTCGCCTCGCTTTCGTCGATGGTGTGTGGGTAGAAAAAACCCTTTCTCTTCAACCAACCTTCAAAAAAGTCTTGACCACAGATTACAAGGCCATTTTGTCTTCCGTTGATTTTCAGAACAAGGTATCCATGTCGTGTTATTTTTTATTTTATTTTGAAACAGCAGCTTTATTTTCTGTTAATTAATGGATTCACCTTCAGAACCTAATTTTATTTTGTTTCATAACATAATTTGGAGGACATGTTTTATAACAACCTTTGTTTCGTTCTTGACTAGATTGGATTGGCAAGAAATGTTTTTCGTGAAATCAGGACATAACAGTAAACCTAAACCTGTAGGAAATTACACTTGGTTGCTACTGTTGTTGTTAATGATTGGCTTTGTTTACAGAAATATCATATATAGCTTTCTCATTCTGGTGCCTCTTGCATGATGTCACTTTGGTTTATGATCAATATTTACTTTCATTAACATCCTTGATCCATGAATTTATAAACAAACTTAAAAAAAACATATATTTAGATACATGTTGATCAGTGATTAGTTTCTTTTATGGATTATTAATTAAGATTTAGGTGCTTTTTAGTTAACTTGTCAACAACAAAGAAGACTAGTTGTTGCTGTATTGGTGACCTATTGTTTTGAATGCTGCTGCTGCTACATTGTTATACTCACTGCCTTTGATTGCCATTGTGCAGTTGCAAGTAAAGAGTGTAAATTGAATTATGACTTAAAAAATCGTTAAATTCAACAGAAAAATTTATATGAGCTGCTCTTAATAGCTTCTCACTTAAAGTTGTTTTTAGATTCTTTTTAGATTTAGATTTTTTTTAAAAGCTGTAACAAACGAATGCAGTATTCTTAAAAGTGATAAAATAAAATTTAAAAAAAGTGATTTTTTCCTAAAAAAACTATAATAAACGTGCTCTTTATATCTAAGTTAACATGAACTTTGCAACTTGAATGAGTATTATCTTTTCCAACAAAACAAGCTAAGCACGGAATTGTGCTCCACACGGGTTGAGTGCGACGTTAGTTGCATTGAGAAATAAGAATGATAAAATGAATTTAATGATAAAAACATTGGAATAGCTGTTATTAAATAGGGCCAGGCTAATAACAGGGCCAGGCTAATCAGTGTCTCAGACACTGATTAAAGATTTTAAAAAGGAAATTATTACTAAAAAAATGAAACTTTTTGATTTTTTATGAATTGATTACACAACATCAAATCCAATAACTATTATATAATTTTCTTTTTTAGTATCTTTAACCGGTGCGCCGGGGGCACCAGTTAGCATTTCCCTTTGTTACAAACTGAGGGGATATACTACTTTTTTTTTATACTATCTCCATCCCTAATTATAGGGCCCTTTTGAAAAAATAACGGGAATTATGGTAGTGGATATTTATATTAAATATGTTTGTAATTACTATTGTTTTTACAATTTTATCCTTTAAGAGAGAGTGTTGGTTTATGTTTTCAACATGTTATTTGTTGCTGATTGAAGAAAAAGATGTATAATAAATAGGGGCATGTATGTAAAGAAATAATTAATGTAGTTGGAAATAGCAAAGAGGTCTTATAAAAAGGGACAATTTTTTTTCAAAAGGGTCTTATAATTAGGGACGGAGGTAGTATATCATAGACAAATATTTGTATTTTTCATATAAATTTTTAGATAATTAATAAATATGTATCATGCGCGTGATTATCTGTTAAGTTGTAATTACTATTTTATAATTACTCTTAGGTACTGTTTGGCCTAACTTTTTTCAACTTCTCTTAAATTTTAAGAAGAAGGCAGGCATAATTTATATTAAGCACTTAATAATAAAAGTACTTTTTTTAAATGAATAAAAATGAATGGAAGGAGCTTGTGACAAAAGTTGTTGAAACGAACTTTAAAACAACTTAGCAGACCTTTTTTGGTTGGTTTCCTCTTCGAACCTCTCTGACCTCAAATATTTTTTCTATGGACAATTTTCTTATTTTATTGTTATTGTATTTCAGTACTTTATATAAATGTTTTTTTTAAAGGAAGTACTTTTATTTTTTGAATAAAATGGCAAGGCAGTATTATTAAAAAAATGAATTTTTTTTGAAAGAATTAAAAAAAATGAATTTTTTTTGAAGGAATTAAAAAAAATGAATGTTGTTACTACTCAAGGTCGGTTCATATAATATATAGTAGTGTTTTTTGACGGCATGTATTCTATTCATCTTTTTTTTCCTTTTTGAATAATGCATACTATTCATGTTTATTTTTAATAATGCATAGTATTCATTTTTTTTTTGGACAATATACTATTCATGTTGTTAATATGAACTTCTTTTAAAAAAATGTTGTTAATATGAATTTGGTTTATGTACAAATTAAAGTAATTTTGAGTCTAATTACTTATCTCAATGGATGAAAATGTTGAAATTATTAAGTCAGACGTCATGATTGAGATTCAAACTCCAATCCCGCAACTTATGTTTAAATTTCTAATGATCATTGTCTTTTCGACTATTTACCAAATATTTATATAATTTGTTTAATTCAATATGAAGTTTAAGACTATCAAAGTCCTTCATGAACAAACCAGCTAGAGCTTTTATGGAGAAAAAAAGCATTTAGTTCTTACACTGGTTCAAAAAAAAAAAACCAAACAACTTCTCCTTCGTTGCCAAAGGACTTAATTTTACCATTAGTATTAAAGTAGCTTTAATGCCAAAATAAAGCTAGGCCAAACGGAGCCTTATTATTACTAGCGTGATTTTTATGTTAATTTGTAATAGTATTTTTTAATTACTATTTTATCATTGAGAAATAGTACCTTGATAGTCGCTCTTTTTATCGCTTTAAAATGTATAAATTATGAACATTTATATTTACTAACATAACTGTTTTTTCGTTCTTTTTATTGCGCTAGCACATGTAAAAATTTTTTTTGACAAGACTAGCGCATGTAAATTATCAACGATATTTTTAGAAAATTTGTGTGTAAATTACAAATGATATTTTATATAAATTTTTTTATGTAAATTAAAATTATAAGTATATGTATATGTGACTTTCAAATGTAACAAACTCAACGAAATATATTTATTTTTTTTAATGACAACAATAATATAACTAATATAACAAAAAATTTTAATTTTTTTCATAACAACAACAATATAACATTATTATAAAAAAAATTGTTTGAGGGTATAATTGGAATAACAAAAAGGAAACCCAAAATCTCACAAAACCCCTTATTTTCTTTATATATACTATAGATGAAGTTTAAATTTGGATTAAATTATTTTGATTTTGATTTTGAATTTGAATAAAAGATAGGTATACATATTTTGCACAAACTATACTTATCTTTTTCAATGACACAAAAATATATCAAATAATATAAATTTGTATATTTTTGAATGGCTTTCCATCGGTATATTGACAAATTTAATTTAAGTACTTAAGATAATGAAATTAGTTGGAGAAAAATATGGGAAGTTAGTAGAAGAAAAAACATAGGAAGTTGAAGTTCATTGGGAGAAAAATACGTGAGCTATCAAATTGAGTTAAGTACGGGTTTGAAATCTTTTGTTGAAATATAAATGCATCGCCCTCTCAACTAAACCCTATTTCTCAGTACTCTTGCATTACATATCAATATATCATATCACTCCCACGAACCTTGCAACTCATAACTCAATCGCTCGACTTGCAAGGTATTTATTTCCTTTTCCTTTTCTTTTGATTTCCACTTTGCTTTTTCTTTTGTACATGTCGTTTTACTTTCTTCTCACCAAGATTTTATATTTGTTCTAGATGAAAAGTGTTAAACCAAATCCATCGGACAAAAACTCAGAACCATTTGTTGAAACTGACCCAACTGGAAGATATGGTAGATACAGTGAGTTACTTGGATCAGGTTCTTGTAAAAAAGTGTACAAAGCATTTGATCAAGAAGAAGGAATAGAAGGTGCGTGGAATCAAGTCAAACTCAGAAATTTCAGTAATGACCCTGCAATGATTAATAGGCTTTACTCTGAAGTGAGATTGCTTAGAAGCATGAGAAACGAAAACATCATTGCTCTTTACTATGTTTGGAGGGATGAAGATCATAACATACTTAATTTCATCACTGAAGTTTGTACAAGTGGGAACTTGAGAGATTATAGGAAGAAACACAAGCATGTTTCTATTAAGGCTTTGAAGAAGTGGTCAAAGCAAATTTTGGAAGGGTTGAATTATTTGCATGTTCATGATCCATGTATCATTCATAGAGATCTCAATTGCAGCAATGTGTTTATCAATGGAAATACTGGCCAGGTAAATTTCCCCTTCTTTTGTAATTTTCATGTTACTTTCAATGACTTCTTATATTATTTTGATCTGGATTGAGATGCTAAAAGTAACTGATGACAGGAACAAAAATTGATTTTTTTTTTTCCTTCGATTCTTATGATGCCGTAAAATTTAATTAAACTTTTCTCTAAGTTAAGACCATATTTTTGAATTGTAAAAACTCATATTTAATCCCTTTAAGTGAGAAATTCCATTTGAAAAGCTTAAGTAAGTAATCTCAATTGTTGATGATAAATTGACTATTGATATTCATCAATTGTTGAGTCATTTTATTTTTTCTTTCAAAGTGAACAGTTGAGCTCACTTTCTATGGTTCAAGATCTTGTTTTGAAAATCTGACCAAGTGGATTCAACTCTTCTAAAGTGATTAATCCAGTTTAAAAGTTAAAGTAATAATCTCAATTGTTGGTTAAAAACTCAACTGATTCGTATATTTTGTTATGAATTTGCAGGTTAATTTATTCATAATGGTTTAATTTATGCTTTTTTTCTTGGACCCCTTTTTATTTGTTTCTGTGTCATTTTTCTTTTCCATGTTGTTTATCACAAGATGTCCTTAGTAATATTTTTCATGTAAATTAGGTTAAGATTGGTGACTTAGGTTTGGCAGCAATTGTGGGAAAGAATCATTCAGCACATTCAATTCTAGGGACACCAGAATTTATGGCACCTGAATTTTATGAAGAGAATTACACTGAATTGGTGGACATATACTCATTTGGAATGTTAGTGCTGGAGATGGTGACCCTAGAGATTCCTTACAGTGAGTGTGATAGTGTTGCAAAGATATACAAGAAAGTGTCTTCAGGAGTGAGACCACAATCCTTGAACAAGATAAAAGACACAGAAGTGAAGGCTTTCATTGAAAAGTGTCTTGCAAAACCAAGGGCCAGACCTTCTGCTGAGGAATTGCTAAAGGATCCATTCTTCGATGTTTTAGATTATGATGATGTTGATGACTAAGTTATTTTGTGATTAAAAACTTGTTTGTATCTTAACTATACGTTTATATATATAGTATACATTCTTTCCCTATGATAAAATTTGATTTACCCAATTTTTTGTTGGTAAATCAATTTAGGGTTGGATTGATGAATATGATGTGTTAGATTATAATGAAAATGATATTGTTAATTACTTAGTTATTTTGTGACTAAAAATCATCTAATGTTCTTTGTATATTTATTTTATTGTATGCTATTTGTTTTATATATATGCAAGACTCCTCTTAGGTTGCTTGTTCTTATCTTCTGTTAGTTGTTTGTTGTTTTTGCTTTTTAAGGGTATGTTTCTGTTGGACTGGTTTCATTAGGACAGTTTGAATTGGTGTGTCTGCTACAATTCTTGTCGTTCTAATTGTGTAGGTAAGTTTGACTGGCCTGATTGATCATTTGCGTTTTTAAAAAATTGATTTTTTGCAGAAATTTATCAGGATTAATTATTGCAGTGGTTGACAAGTTAGCACCTGGTGTGAATAGATGGAATCTCGTAAGGGTTATATCACATGTACTGGCTGAATTGAATTTGGAATTGGTCTTATTATATACTAGAGTTATGGGAATGTGGTTTAAGTTTTGGAGGTTGACATCATATCAGACTTTGTTAGTCGGTCCGCGGTTTGAATTGTTGACAGTTCTTTGGATTGGAGGGTAGATAAATGAAACAAATTCGGACTCTTAAGTGATAGACAAGGATTGGTCAAGTCTTGGAATTATAAGATACGATAGTCAAGACAGAAATGTTGGATTAGAGGTGGTCATTGCCATTGGCGCTGCTTTCTCGAAGCAAGTTGATTGAGATTTTTCCAAAATAGGTTGTTTACTGCAGGCTTGTTTTGATGTTTAATTTTAATCTATTCTTCAAGTGTTGGATTGAAATTTTAATCAGTATTACTTTCTTAGTCTTGTTCATTTGGATAGGCATTCTAGTAATTAAAATTACAAAATCCACATGCGCAATAGTCTCTAACTATAAATATTCAATCACTGTATTAACTAATCATGCAATATCTCACACTTATACATAATAAAAAACATACACAGAAAGAAAAGAATAAAGGAAATATCAACTCATGATACCTATAATTGTTCTAAACTCAAAATTCATACCAACCTTAACCTGTGATCTCTTTAATGTAATTTCAGTTGAATGTCCCACAACTTGAGAGATTTTGAATTGGTTATTCCTAAAAGGCTCACTCTAAGGTGCATAAGTGATGCAAGTCTCCCATGGTGGATGAGTTATGTGAGCCGTTGGATGAGTGATTTTATCATGCATCGTCAGTGGGTTATAAATTCTTTTCTCTCTTCCTTTATTCTACCCTATTAACCACATCCTCTTTACAGGGCAAATATGAGCAAATCTGGACTCAAATTATAAAAGGAAATAATATTTGAAAATCAATACACGTGAATGATAAACCGGTACTAGTTCAGTTCTAGTGATGCTTTAAGATATTTCCAAGCTTCTTCCTTACTAAATTAAGTGTTGGTAATCTTCGTCAATCCCATTCTCATCATCATCAACTTAGCGTGCATCTTCTCCATAGATTCACTCCTATACTAAGCATTATAATCTCCATGTCTCCCACTGTTGTGTTCACCTCCTTACTCGAAGCCATGTTGTTGGAAAATGTCCTTGTGGTATCACTATAATAAACGTTAAATATTGTTTCACCATTAATCCATTTTTAGTTCATTCAGAGACATAGATGTATACCTATTCTCTGATTTTCATATTCTCCCACTTTCGGATTTGTGATACATTAAGAATTTCAAAGAGAAATGTTTTGTTGTAAATGTGGTGCTGATAGAATTTAATGATTATTGGTGCTAAAGCGAAGGTAATAGATGAATCTTTTTGCATGTTTGTTACAAGTTTACTAAATTTTATTCCTAAACAGAAAAATTTTCCTAAAGAAAAGAGTGGGAACAAAGTTCCTATGAAGATGAGAACCAAACATCTTTTGAAGTTTGGCAAATTAGTCTAAATCACTCACCACCAATTTTTTTTTTTGTCTAAATCACAAACTAATTTGTCTTCTGATTGATAATGAAATGGTAAATTTTTTTTTGAGAGATAATGAAATGGTTAATTAACTTGATCTATTATTTTATGTGGATGATTAAATTGGGCCAAAAAAATTATGAGCTACTACAAGTTTTGGTTATGGGCTCCGTTTTTATATATACTGTAATTTGTTTGCTTCGTTGTTATATGCTGAAATTAACAATAACAATGAAGCAAATCATTGTTAAAAAAAAATAAAGCGAATCAATTTTATTTTTGAAGTGAATCATCATGGTTAAAAAAAAAGCGAATCAATTTTATTTTTGAAGTGAATCAATTTGAATAAAGTATGAATCTTAATTGAAATTAAAGCAGTCAGCTGTGACTCAGCAGTGATTCCACTAAACCTATAAATATATAATAAATTGGGAACATATTATTATTCTCCTCAATTCTCTCGCATTACACATCACTCTTCAGTCCCGCTCGACTCGCAAGGTATTATGTCTTTTCTCTCTTTTCCTTTTCTTCTCACCAAGATTTTTATTTTTTTACGATTTCATGCTTCTATTTGAATTTATTCAATCAGGATTTCTTATTTTATTTTACTTGATTAGTTATATAGTATGAATCATGCTTACTCTTTAGATCAGATGTGTCCTGATGTTAGACACGCGTTGTCTGACGCAGATGATTACATTGAATCATGTATTTTCTCAAAATAGTATCGGCGGTATACGTGTCTGCATGCATGTTTTATCGTTTATATATATTATTTTTTGAAATAGAATTATGTTAATTGTTAAGTGTGTTTTTGGTATCATTGGCAGTAAATGAATGAGGACATTAGGGAGTGGTAGATGAAAAAAAAAACTCATTTAGATTTGTTGAGGAGGGTTGAATTTTATATTAGTCTAGAAAAATTGATAGAAGATCGTTGAAAGTGAGGTGGAATGGAATTGAGGTAATTATTTGAGATGATGCTTTTCAGAAGACGGAAGTAGGGTGTGATTAAAGTTGGATTTTGTAACCTAAAAAAATGTTAGATTTAAGGTCAAAACCCTAATGTCTTTGGACGAGGTAACCCGAAATTTTAGAGAATCTAGAACTCTAGGCAATTCAAATAATTCAATTGAATTGCCTTCATTTTTAAATGTTTTTGTTTGGATAAAGTAATAAAAAAATTGCTGAAAAAATTACATTACCTCAACATTCCCGCATCCAAACCTAGAGGATTTGAATTCTCTCAAAAAATTACATTCCCTCGTCCAAACACACTATAAAGAGGTGTGCACAGGGATGCACCTCACTAAAGGCACAAGTCATCGGTGTGTTACCTTGCTGTGTTAAATTCACTCTTTAGTGTATTTGATGCATCGGTTTCCTCTTTTTTGTTAGCTATTCTATTGTGTTCTATTGGCAGGTAGAATTTTGTGCATCAACTAAATAATATTAGGAAAAATTGTATTTGTTTGTTGAATTGTGCATCAAATGCTGGAACCTGAGAAGATATTTTCCATGAAACCAACGGGGGCATCAAGTGCTCTAGTGGATCCTTATAAAGAAAATAAGTATACTTCTTACATTGCTTTCTGTGATCATTGTTGTTTGCATCCAATTATATATACATTGTTTAAGGTAGTCTCAAAGGTAAAAAATTCCCTTAACTCAATAAAGTAAGTCATTAATTTTATTTTAAAGATGTTAATGCGTATGAGCTTAATATTATTTATTTCTGCATTTCCCTCTAGATTTCAGAAATGGAAGGATCAGCTGGCCCTGGTGGTGGAAACGTGAACGCGTTTCTACGAAATTATAAAATAGGAAAAACACTTGGCATAGGGTCTTTTGGCAAAGTGAAAATTGCAGACCATGTATTGACGGGTCAAAAGGTTGCCATAAAGATTCTTAGCTGCAGCAAGATGAAGATCATGAAAATGGAAGAAAAAGGTCTTGATTTTTTATATTCCAATGACTCATACTCCCTATCGAATTGCAGGACTTGAATTTTAATACTTTTTTAGTTTTTTCCATTCTTTTTTCGGGAATTTTTTTTTTATTGAAGTTCAAAAACATATGGTGTGTGTATTTGGAATTTGATTCTTGATTTTCTTAAGCTGTAGTTTTCAAATTCTGTGTGTTTTTGCTTCAGCGAAGTCTTGGTTGATTAAATATGCTTATAATTTTTTTTCTCTTCAATATGTTGCAGTTAGAAGAGAAATAGAAATTTTAAAAATGTTCATGCATCATCACATTATACGCCTTTATGAGGTTGTAGAAACCTCGACAGACATATATATGGTGATGGAATATACGGAAAATGGAGAGCTATTTGACTACATAGCACAAAAGGGTAGGTTGCAAGAAAATGAAGCTCGCACGTTCTTCCAGCAGGTATAATTTCTTCTGTTTTGAGTAGTTGAGAAGCGTATACTTTGACAAAATATTTAAGCTTACCTCTACATTGAAATCAGATAATCTCTGGTGTGGAGTACTGTCACAAGAATATGGTAGCTCATAGAGACCTGAAACCTGAAAATATACTTTTGGACTCAAAAAAGAGTGTCAAAATTGCTGATTTTGGATTGAGCAACATCATGCGTGATGGTCACTTACTTAAGACAAGTTGTGGAAGCCCTAACTATGCAGCTCCAGAGGTTTGTATATCTACGGATTTTAGATTTGAAAGTAAATAAGTTATTATTGTTGACATGACATTGTTCATTTTGATAATTTACATTTTCTTCCTCCTATGATTCAGACTTCGTAGTCAAACTGTCATTTTTTACAGGTTATCTCTGGGAAATCATATATTGGACCTGAAGTAGATGTTTGGAGTTGTGGTATAATTTTATACGCGCTTCTCTGTGGCACTCTTCCTTTCGATGATGTTAATACTCCAAAACTCTTCAGAAAAATAATGGTATAATGTTGTTTTTGTTTTTGAGTTTGTGATTGTGATTGTGAGGACTAATAGATTTTTATCACCCACCACGGTCATGTCATATTTCTTGGAATATGGGTTTGGGCCTAACTCGTCGCCTTAAACAAGTTCGTTGGTGAGGTTTGCCTCCAATTTATAACCATTGTTCATGTCGTATCACCATCCAATGTAGCTCTCAGCAATATTATTTTCTTACTGGTTTTGAGCTTGGCCTTTTCCTTGTGCTGATGGAGGGTTATGACTAGGCCTGAAAGGCATAATTCTTTTTCTAGGACAATATTGACATAGTATTAATTTGGGGAAATATGCCAAAAAATTTGCTGGTTTCTTCAACCTATCAAGATCATGAAACTTATATCATTCTACTCATCTATCAACTTTACACTCATTTCAATCCACAATCTGATGATTCTTTTATGTCTAAGTTCTGATGCATGGTCTAGATTGCTGTAGAGATTTCAGTATGCAGTTCAGTCTCATGTATTAAAAGTGCACTGTTAATAATAACTTTGAATTAACCCATTGGATGAATTCTTTTTTAGAACCCCATAACTCAAATCAGGTTTTAGTTTTATCATTTATCTCTCCAATGATCCTCTTCGCAAATAGTTTTTATTTTGCTTCTGAAGTAGTCCTATTATCATTTGCTATAGGTTGGGATGTATACTTTTCCAAGTCATCTTTCTCCTGATACCAGGGATTTGATAGCAAGGTTGATTGTGGTTGATCCCATGAAAAGGATGACCATACATGAGATACGCCAACATCCATGGTTCAAAGTTGGTCTGCCACGTTATTTGGCGGTGCCACCGCCAAATACACTTCAACAGGTAAAATAGGTTTGGTTTTTTCTTTAAGGGTTCTGTTTTCTTTCTGCGTTTCTGTGGTGCACTAGAATTATTACGTGTTGCATATAATACGGTTCTTGTATTAATCAGCCAAAATATTTTCAACTAATATTGTGATTTTGCAGATTGATGTGGAGATTCTTCAGGAGGTGGTTAATAGGGGATTTGACAAGAATCAATTGATTGAGTCCCTTAGCAACAGGGTGCAAAATGAGGTTTGTTCCATTCATTTTCACCTTATATACCTGCCTACCACATTTCTTCTTATTACCATCAATTTATTTCAGGGTACTGTAACATACCATTTGTTATTGGACAATCGTTTTCGTGTTTCCACTGGCTATTTTGGAGCTGAGTTTCAAGAGACAATGGTGAGTTTGTTTTCTCTTCAATTACCTATAATTTCATTAGTTTTCTATCTTTGATGAAATGATTCGTTTATTTAGCTTATATTTTATAGTGATAAGACACTTTGTTAACTTGCTTTTAAATTGCACCCCACATGAAGTATGCAACAATCAAGCCGTCTAGCTCAGTTGGGTAGAGTCCAACTGTGCAAGGCGCTTAACCTTGTGGTTGTGGGTTCGAGCCCCATGGTGGGCGTGATATACATTTTTTTAACACCATGGGGTCGTTTGATTCATGTAGCCGACCCCACTTGTGCAACTGTCTCAAAATTGCTTGTTATCCTCTAAAAAAACTTATATTTATAGTCTGAACATGGTTGTTTTTGCAGTATTTTACCATGAAAATAGTGGGCTTTCTATTCTTGATATTATATTTTTTTTTATTTGTCTTTTTAGTACATGATACTATGATTAGCTCATTAATTTTGGTTTTATGATATGACTGCTCAGGATTCTAGGAACCATATCCACTCTGGTGAAGTTGCTTCTCCAGTTGGTGGGCACTGCTTTTTAGGGAATATGGATTATCAAGGAGTAGGAATGAGGCACCAGTTCCCTGTTGAGAGAAAATGGACTCTTGGCCTTGAGGTGTTGTATTTTACTTGGCATCTATAAATTATTCCACCATCACAAGCAATTATTCCTAGCTGTTAATGAATTAATTTTTGTATGTTTCTGATTGTTTCAACCGATTATGTTTCTATAACTGATGTCTTTAAGCTGTTGGTTCTGTTTGTTGACTTGTGATAGTCTCAAGCCCAACCTCATGAGATAATGACTGAGGTCCTTAAAGCTCTGGAACAATTGAATGTTTCTTGGGAAAAAATTGGACCCTATAAGATGAAGTGCAGAAGTGATGTTGGCATCCTTGGTCATCATGGAGGAATGGTTATCAATTATGTGGTCCTGTTCAAAGTGCAGGTAGTTATCCTGATAATCCTAATCTATGTTGCATTTAGATTTAAATGAATTGCTTAATTACCGACTTATTAGTAACTTTTTCATCGTTATTCACTGATGCTCGTATTGATATTCTCTTGTTCATGACTAATTCTTCTGTATTTTTTTCAACAACATTCTCAAACTTGTGTTAATATCTTTTACAGTTGTACAAAACTCAGGAGAAATATCTGCTTGACCTTCAAAGGGTTGAGGGTGCTCAGCTTCTTTTCTTGGATCTTTGTTCTGCCTTCCTTGCGCAGCTTCGCGTTCTCTAGTACAAAGATATTACACTCACATGGGGGACTTGAGGTGTATTATGTTGCATGTGAATAAGCTTATGCTGTACATATAATTTATCAGTATAGACTGACATTATGTTCGTACATTATTTTAGTATACCCCCAATTTTTTAATATTTAGGTGATCATGACTATGAGGCAATTCTGTATTTGGTATTCCCATCCTTTTTCACACTGAATTTAATTTTTCATTCATGTGAAATCTCTGGGTATTTTATGGAAGAAATATCCCCCTATCACACACATCTATCTATATTTATGGTATTGAACTTTTTCCTCCTTAGTCTGCATTTAACACGAGCTTGTAGATTAGCGTCTTCTCCCTCACTCCCCATGCATGACATGACAATGTTGTTCTCATTGTGTAGTTTGACTGCTCATATTTGTTACTTTTATTTTTGTCATTATCTATAAAAAAAAAAAAAGGGTAGAATACTTTCTTGGTTGTGATCAGTAGATATTTTGTTAGTTTTACTATAATATGGTATTGGAGTCTCCATTGGACCACCTGCTATCACATCCAGTGGCGGAACCCTTCATGAGCTGGGGTGAAAAATTAAAAAATCAACAATTATAAGTCTATTTTGCGAGATTTTATACAATTTTGTGTCGGTTTTAGGTTTCGGTTGATTCAAATTCCTGCAAAGTGGTGTTGGCCCACCAAAAAATTTAAATAATTCAATTATAGCTATATTTTGCGAGATTTTATACAATTTTATGTCGGTTTTAGGTTTCGGTTCACCCTAACTTTTTTTCTGGCTCCGCCACTGATCACATCACCGCTATTAGGTTACTCGAGTCACACTCAAGATGTTCAGTCCCAGATGTGAGGGAAAGTGTTAAGCGTCCAATATTAGATGTTATAAGGCATGGACATGAGTTTATAAGTAGAGGTTGTCATCACCTTATAAGTCGGATTTGTAAGTTTGAATTAGGACCAACTACAATTCCATTAAAGTTTTGATCATTTTATTATGAATTTGATCCGTAGGTTTGTGTATGGGTACATGGTTTTTGAGGAAGACTTTAATTACAAGGATTAAAAAAGTATACATAGATGTTCAGTCATATTTCATATATTTATGTGTATTAAAAGTAGTAAAAAATATGGTAAAAATTAAAGAGAGTAGAACATATTGAAGGGAAAACATTCAAGAGGTAAGGAAAGACCTAAAAAAACTATCAAGAAGGATAGAGAGATCAATAAGTTAGAGAAAAACATAGTTTTTAATAAAACGGTATGGACGGGAGTTAAACCACCGGAGGTAGGGGAAAACCTAACAAAACTATTACAAAAACTATCAAGAAGGATTGAGAGATCAATGAGTTGGAGAAAAACATAGTTTTTTATAGAACAATATGGTGTCGTTTGATTTATGTACATCCGCCTACTTCATGAGATGAAGTTTGGTTGTTGTTGTATTAAAAAATATTCACCTGATTATTGTGATATATGATCAGATTTTATGTATGTTTACATTTTTTGTTTTGTTTGTTATTGAAGTAGACTAAAACATATTTTTAGTTGTTATAGTTTAAGGTAAATGAAGGATGGAATTTTGTTTAAGGGTGGTCGAGACATTCTATTTTTGGGATGGAGATTTCAAAGAATTTTTGAGGGAGGATTTTGGAAGGTTAACTCTATATTTTAAAATATATATAGATATTTAAAAAAAATGAAATAACAACATGATATAGTTCAGATAGGGTAAAGATGTTGGTGTTGTGAAAGTGTGAGGGTTGATTTATTTATAGGAGCTAATGCTCATGATCATTGCAGTTTTTGTATATTTGTAGTAAATAAATTTTCCTAAAATAAAATTGTTTCATTATTTACCCTTTTAAGTGAATTCCCAAATTAATTGAGCTGTATTTAAAAATCAAATAATTTTTTTATTTATTTACGGGTTTTAGTGCACGATAATATAAACAACGATTTTTTTTTCTCATGTAAAAAAATATATATAAGCAGCCATTTGGTAAGGAAATACTAAAATGTAGGAAAATAAAATAAAATTAAAATTAAAATTAAACTAGTGTAGAAACTCGTGTTGTGCGCAAAATATGTTGACCATTAAAATTTTAATTATAATAAGTTGTTTTATTAAACAAAATATCAATCCAAATTTGTCAAAAAAATATCAATCTAAATATTTTCATTTCAATTTTTAAAGAAAAAAATTTAATCATATTTGAATGAATGAATATCGTTTATTCTTGTGAGAAAAAAAAAATTTCATTGATATGAGATTGTATTCTTTAATTTTCTATTAAATTTTATTTTTTATTTAATTTTATAGTGATAATTATTTAGTTGTAATTGACCATCAATCCCACAAGATTAGAAGGGTTATTAGTTTAATCGAGGTTAATAAATGAATTTAGTGGCCATTAACTTCAATATATTCGTGTCACAAAAAGAAAAAACTTTACTAATATATTATTCGTAGTAGATGTGGGCAAAACACCAAGTTGTTACATTCATGTGGTTAATGGAATTTAGTTAAGGATATATCGATCGGGAGAACTCAAGTCTAAATTTTGGACGGAACAATCCTAGATTAGACCAAAAGATGAAAGCTCGTTTTTCCTTAAAAATTGAAGGGTTAAGACCAAAATATGTGAATAATGGGTACATGTATGAGTTCTTAGTTACCCAAATGTTACATATACATGTATTAAGATCATTGTTTTAAGAAACTCGGTATCTGATACAAATTCGACTAATCTCGATGACCAATTTCATTATCCACTAGCAGGGCTCAATTAAAGTTAGAGCAAAGCTTTGTGTGAACTAAACTGCAAAAATTGTTAGCATCCAGAGAATGCGAATTTAAGGTCTAGAGAAGAGCACACTACTAAATCTCAAGTATACAACACTAGATCAACTCATGAAGATTACAAGTATTAAGATCGTTACCTAACTAGAAAATTTCGAAAATATCGGCACAGGTAAATATAGAATCTCACATAGACCTACTCTTTGCCATCCTACTTGAAATTGGAATCCAATACAGTTAAAATAGTTTGTTGAGCATTTTTAATTGGTCTTTGAGAATATAAATATTTTTTATAGGCGGTCTTTGGATCGGATACCGAGTTTTAAAAAAAATATAGGATTCAATTGGTAGGGCGACGGATCTTAAGTTTTTCATTGGATCTTTTTTATTTGACAGGAACCATTGGATGGTTTTTGCAAAAAAGTTAAGTTGCATATATTGTTTTTGTTTGCTCAGTATCCTAATATTGTTTGGTGAAGAGATTGATGAAATCCCAATTTGTACAACGATGCTTGTAAGATGTATAAGAATCTTTCACAATGCTCTTAAAAGAAAAAGAAAAAAAAATCTTCCCCATGCACAATGTTGCGAGGTCATAATTAATACGTATATAAAAAAATTGAATTTTAAAAGTGTGAAGATAATTTGCTTGAAAAATTAATAGAAAAAAATAAATATTTGTTTCAAAACGATAGTTTTTAATACGTTATGAAATAATCCAAATAAAAACAACAAACTTCTTAAAAAAAATTGAACTTTTTATTTAATATTCAAATGCACATACAAAACAATTCCTACGAATATTTCTAGAGACACACTAATAATTGTGTGGCAAAATACATCTTTTGGTCCTTTAAGTTTGACAAAAGTACCAAATTAATCCTTTAAATTCTTTAAGTTTCAAATAGGTTCTTATTACACTTTTAAGGGCCTATTTGAAACATAAAATCTTAAAGAACTTCAAATAGGTGTGTTAAATTAACAATTTAAATAACCTAATTGAAACTTAAAAAAACTTAAAAACTTTATTTAAAACTTCAAACACTTGAATGACTAACCTGATATTTTTGTCAAACCTAAAAGACCAAACATTATGTTTTACCTAATTGTGTCTACACCAATATGTTATATCATATATTTTTCAATACATAAAATGGCTAGACCATTCAACCTTTCGTGTGATATTGATAATATCAAGTAATTTTACTAGTGTAATATTAGTGATATGTTTCTTGATTTTCTCACTAAATGTTTTCTATCATTCTCTAAGCGACCAATTTGAATGGGAAATTTTTTTCCAAGCCCTAACTTGCTCCTACAAAATAATTTAAGGGTAAGAAAATAGCTATGGAACCCTGCATTTTTCCCACGCAGCGCCGCAAATTTTCCAAAACCTAATGTTCTCCACACTTCTCTTTCTCGTGTTCCCTTTCACTAGATCCCCTACCCGTGCTCGCGCACGGGCACTTATAGTGTGGATTAAAAGATAGTAGAATATAACACATAATATATATACATGTTGATAAATAGTTTTAAGCCAATCTTATACAGTAACAAATAAAATTAAGCATAATATGAAAATACAATTAATGAAAATGTTAGATAAAGTGAATTACAAAATAAGCTAAATGATTCTTATATTGACGTTGAGACTTTAGATCTTGTTCATGTGATATAGAAGAACTTAGAAGATGTTGATGATATGAAATATCTTATGATGCACTTGAGTGAAGAGCTAGTAATGAGGCATAAACACCATCAGTAATCTTCATCAACACTTCATGTCTTCCCTTTTCAGCCACCACCCCATTTTTAATCACTGTTATAGTATCAGCCCCTCGAATAAGACGGTGAGCCACCACCACTGAAAATCGTCGACCCGTGTGTTTCACGGGCCACATTGACGATAATATATAAGAACAAAGTATAACATATGAAATAGTTGATGAATAATACAATTAAATTAATAAATGAAGCAAAAATGTTCACCCTCTAATTGTGCATGACATAAGACATGTCCTAGAGAATTAACGAAAAATGCAACAATATAAACACAAAGTCAAAATTTAGATTTTCTCAATCTTAAAAGGGACAATTACATATTTCTCTGCTTCTTATTTCATACTTTAGAGTAGATCATTTGATCCTTATTTCAAAGCTCAGATACGTATTTTGCTGTTCCTGATTTCATCCTCAGAGAACATCAATCGTGATCCTTATTTCAAAGCTCATATGACTTATGCCTCATTCTTCCTACTCAAACATAAAAACCAATAAAAATTAGAAAATGCCAAAAGCTGATTAACAAACATACATACGTCAGAGTGTACAAAAAAAAATACATACATCTAAGAAGTAAGAAGCATAACGTACACCAATAGCGAAGATGCAAAATACAAATAACTAACCAAATGGTAATAGTTCCTGAAAAGGAGAAAATAATTGTTAATGAGTTAATGAACGGCCAAAAAAAGAACATTGTCTTCTTAAATCTTCAACATCGTAGTTGATGAATGAATAAAAATCAAGATAAAAGAACAACACCATCTCACTTCTCGCAAGTGTGTCCACCATCCATCATGTCCATATTAAATTAAATTGGTTAGATATCCTATGCAAAAACAATAAGGGATGAGGAAGCTAAAGAGGAATAAAAGAAGAGAGAAGATAGAGACATAAGAGTTAACAGAGTGAACAAAAATATGTGGTAATTTCATAGAAATAAATTATTGAAGTGGTTAAATAAAGAAGAGACTAATGAGTCAGAAAATGTTAATGAGAGACCATGTATAGAGCCAAAGCAAAGAAATGTTATCATTGCTAACATGCAATGGCTTGAAGCAAATAAAATAAGGAAAGGGATACATGGATTACAAAATTTAGCAAACTAAGGAAATAATATCAACGAATTGAGGTATGAGATTTGCATGAAGATGTAGGGGTGAGCAAAATATCCGGTTGCATGGATAAAATCACATCCAAATCCAAAACCATATTTAAATAACCGGATATTTACATATGGATATTAACCGGTTTATTCATAAACGGTTGGTCATCCACTATAATAAATCCGGTTTTTTTGTTGGATGTCTAGATCCATAACCATATATTTTCTTACTAAATTTTTTTTACCGTATTTTTTTAACAAAACCATATTTTTTTTATAACAAAAATATCTCTCTTTTTATCAAAACTTATTAGGATCTCTTTTTTCAACACAACTTATTCAAAACAGCTAATTTATGCAAAACAGCTTATCAAAATCTCTTTTTTAAAAACAACTTATTCAAAACAGCTTATTAAAATCTCTTTTTTCAAAACAACTTATTCAGAAAAGCTTATTTATGCAAAACAGCTTATCAAGATCTCTTTTTTAAAAAATAACTTATTCAAAATAGCTTATTTATGCAAAACAGCTTATCAAGATCTCTTTTTTCAAAACAACTAATTCAAAACAACTTATTTATGCAAAACAGCTTATTAGGATCTCTTTTTTCAAAACAACTTATTCAAAAAAGCTTATTTATGCAAAACAGCTTATTAGGATCTCTTTTTTCAAAATAACTTATTCAAAACAGCTTATTTATGCAAAACAGCTTATCATGATCTCTTTTTTCAAAATAACTTATTCAAAACAGCTTATTTATGCAAAACAGCTTATTAGGATCTCTTTTTTCAACACAACTTATTCAAAACAGCTAATTTATGCAAAACAG
>Ga0315913_1003014_pt1 | contig 20064 bp, 19 predicted proteins | sample MpolsnodulesMG_FD_207736 | JGI IMG/M metagenome (GOLD analysis project Ga0315913, IMG submission 207736) | Medicago polymorpha root nodule microbial communities from Los Angeles, California, United States - small nodules | ecosystem: Host-associated > Plants > Roots > Nodule | place: USA... | reverse complement strand
GGATTTGTTCAAACGCTAGGTTGCAATGAAAAAATGTGTTGCAGATAATTTTGTTCAGTTATAATGAAATATGGGTTCTAAACCAGTAACCTTTTTTTTCCTTAAAAAATAAAAACAGCAAGCGTTTGGATGGCTAAATTTTTTAACATGAATGATGAAATTAAAGTTATGATAACAAAGAATTAGTTAGCGATTTGTTGTGAATCGGATTGGATGATTCATCGGTTTTGATTGAAAAAACTCAGTCATAGTAAAGATACATATAAAAATCATCCTTGTGAACTGAAAAGCAAGTGTTTCACCCACTATTGCAGGTCATTTATCAAGGACCATAGGTGGACCCTAAAAATAAGGGTCCATATTAGGGGCTCCCTTTGTTTTATGAGCCAATAATGTTTTCAACTGAGGCTTAACCTTGCAGTCTTCAATTCTGTATGCGCTCTCTCGAGTCGGCTAATTTTTTCCTCAAGTTCTGCTATGCTTGCTTCAGATAAAAAGCTATACCTTTCAGTTGGAGTCTCAGCTTGGCAGACATCGTCATTTGACAGCCTTGTTTCCATGCTCTCATCTCCATCTTTAGACTGAACATCTTCCAATACATGGTTACCATCCTCGGCTACAGATATCAAAGGAGAAAGACCATCAACAGCAATATTTTTCTCAACATTCAAACCATCTTCAACATCGCCATCAGCAATGTCATCTCCCTTCCTAGCTTTTGAACTATAGTCACAAGACTTTCCAAAAGCTATGGTGCATAGGTACGGGTACGGGTACCGGTACGTAATACGGCAAATTAAAAAAAATGAAGGTACGGATACGTTGGTATAAAACATCAAAAAAATGATTTTTCAAATGAATTACTACACTTTTATCATCATATTGCTTGAGAGTTTTATTTTTCTTGTGCATCCCTCTACTATTTTCATCAAAAGCAAGATAATTTTGGTTATTTTTTCAAAGCCCTTACATTTTTGCTGCACCAACTACCACGAAATAACTAAGTAAAAATACGCGTACCCAGTACGGGTGCGTACCCGGTACCGGTACTTCTCCATGTTTGGAGTACCCATGCTTTAGAGTCCAAAAGTAACAGTGCCAACAAGATTAGGAGGAATCTCAGCATGAGCTGAACATGCTGATGAACTCGCACTTCTGTTCCACCACGTTACATAACGTGTGGTAACACCGGCATCAAAAAATCTAGATGGAATGAATAAACTTGCATCAGATAAGGGTCTGCAGTAATTTTTCCAAGCAATGGTTTCATTCTCATTGAATCTAGGCACACAAGCTGGAACATCTTGATCCATTCCAAATTGCATAGCAACTCTATGTGGAAGATATTGCTCAATAGACTCAAATCCAACTAGCTCGGAAACTCTCAAGGACATAACAAATGAGATAATTTTTTTTATCCAAATCCCCCTTCTTCTTCTTTAGACCAATATCCAAATCCTTCATAAGTGGTACCGAAGTTTCAATTTCTGGATAAAATATTCCACACTTATCAGCATATTGAACATATGGACACCAAAGAAAATCATCCTTAGCCGAATCTAATGCCAACCTCACATTGTCACTTTTCAAGGGTTTAACCAAATGCCACCTCATCAGTACATGGTCTCCATTGTTGATCAACTTGGGTTTTGGTTGCAAATTTTTGAACCTCTCCCAAACCCAAACTTGAACCAAGTAAATGGGTGATTGTACATTTGACCAATAAGTTTTTATTAGGAAGAACAAAAATGGACAACCAAGTAACAATGAATGCTTCATGTTCAATTTTACTACCTTTACCGATGAAAAGTTCCATCCATAGTGAAGCTCTAGGTGCACCTGTTTTTGTCTTGTAAAGTTCATTTCTTGCAGAGATGTGAAAACAGGATCACCAAAAAGAGAGAAACCACCCAAAACCACAACATCCTCGAGAGTGATGGTCGCCTCACCGAAGGGAAACACAAAGGTATTGGTCTCAGGACAGCATTTGGTCTTTCAATATGTGACTCTTAGTACTCATTATAGGTTCAAAAATTCCAGCTTTTTTCCACACTGATTCATATTTAAGCTGAAGCTGATCAACCCAATCAACCCATTTGCTGGGGTTTGGATAGCCCCAACCACAGAACTGGATTTTCAAAGACCATTGTTTTGGCTCAACAACAGAACAAGAAGATGGTGGTGATGATGATTGTTCCTTTGAAAGAAGACGTTTGAGAAAGTGTGCATTTCTCAAAGTAGGTTCCTTTGCATTAACAGAAGAAGAAGGTGAAAGCATGAAACTTTCCCTCACCTCCATGATGGTGTTATCTTCTTCCATTAATGGTTGGTGATGAGTATTCATGAAAAAGCTTCAATCTGGTTGAAAGATGAAGAAAGTTGACAAAAATGGTTGTAAAAGAATTGGTTTTTCTTTCCAAAAATGGTTGCTGAATACGGTACTGTTCTGTTGTGATCCTCAGAGGAGCAGTTAACGTTGGACCAAACTTCACATAAAATGGTTGCTGAATATGGTACTGTTCCACTAATGTGTTTTTTTTTTCCTGAAGCAACACTTATGTGTTTGCTGAAAACCCCAAATTATCCTCACTCACCATAAATACTAGTTTTTGTCCTGTATGTCAATAAGGCCCCACCAAAAACTAATGAATATTTTTTTTTGGTAGAATGACAAAAGAAAAGGAAGAAAAGAAAGAAAAAAAAAACCCTAAAACCAAGGCTCAAATTGGGGCATCAAGCCTCAACACCGACTTCAACTCTGTTGGGGGAGCAAACCCTAAAACAAACTTATATTTAGGGATAAAATTATTTTCTGAACTTTATATTTACAAAGAGAGGTGGTGTATATTAAATTAAATATAATAATAAATAGACAAAATAGAAAATGGGTTGGGTTGGGATCTTAGAAATGGCAACTCTTCCTTGACATTCCAACACAAAAAATACATTCACTCTTAACATTTTTTAACCTTTCATAAATTAAAAACAAAAATTTAATAAAATTTTGATTCATGCTCAATCAATCAAATAAAATCATATAGCTAAAATAAACATCCTAGCCGACCCAACAAAAATGGGGAGGGGGTATTGCCAACAACATTCATCCAATCATTGTTTCTTTAAAAAGTCTTCAAAAATAAAAAGAACATGCAATTTCTTTGAGGAGGTGAATCTATTAGATGAAATTTATAACCAAATGTTTCTTAGGGTAATTATCATCATGCAAGACACAACCAGCAACAAGTATCTGTCTCTATACAAAATCTTCACTTTTGTTTTGAAGTCCCATTCCACTTCGTTTCGAGTGTTGTGCCTTCTTTAAGTGCTGCTTGTGCTTCATTCTCCATACCAAGTGTTGCAAGTGCAACAGATTGAAGATATGATGCAATGTGCCATATTGGTGAAATAACTTGCGCTTGCATTGCGTCATTTAGCCCTTCGTTAGCCATGTCGCTTATGAGATAACACAAACTGCGTCGTGCATAGACTGTTGGAGAAACCATTGTTCCAGCATCGATGAACTGCGTTTAAACACAATCAAATCTCATTAACTAAATTACTATGATTAGAAACTAAATCTAATCCAAATAGAATGGCTAAATAGGATGGATCCATAAGGTGGTGATACCAAAATGATTCATGCGTAAATAATCTCTACCAACTACCTGATTAATTTGGTTTTAAAAAAATATTGACTATAGGTCTAATTGTGATATGCATTTAACTGATCAGTATGTTAGAAACAAAAAATTGGTAAGCCAATTAAGATTAATCCAACTTATCAGCGTAAGAACTCTACCTGTGTGTAGCACTCGATTGCTTCTCTAAACTCTTTCTGTCGGAAAGCAGCATCCCCCTTTTTCTTGCAATTTAATATGTCCTGCATTTGATCAGTCCACATATGGAATGATAACTGCAATATCAGAAAAGAGAATACATAAGTTACAATCTTTTCAAAAAAAATTTTGAAAGTTTTATGTAGAAATTCATTAAAATATGATTTAGATATAGAACCTCATTTGTAACTCCTTCATCATCTTTATAACCAATACTATCCAGAACTTCACGTATAGCAGTCAAGTCCTTTCTTGAACATGCTTCACCAAGTGGAGATAATGATGCAAAACTGGTGCTATGGGGTATACCCATCAATACATGTGAAGGAACCTAAGAATAAATGAGTATCAATAAATTTTGTTACAACAAAGATAATCAAATGTGCACTTCCAAGTTTGATTAGCTACAATATGCTGTCATCATGTTTGCAATGCATGTGAGTGCAAGGAAGAAAAAATGTGAATATAGGAAAGAGCCATGTTATTTTGACACAATGGAATAACAGTTTAGATAGTTAATGCGGTTCAGATACATGGTTAGTTAAGTTTAATTGATGATTGATGAGAATAGCAAGCTTCATAACTCATTAATCACCGACTAAACACAACTAATCACCATTTTGAATGTCATTAACAACGATTTGGATGGTTAATGGATACTCCCTCCGTTTCAAAATGAGTGTCGTTTAAGGTTTTTCCACACAAATTAAGAAATGTAATAATGATGTCAAAAGACATGACAATTTTACTAAACTAACCTTATTTTACTACTGGTGCAAGTCTTTAGAAGTAGTGTACACTCAATTAATTAGAGGGTACAATTGGAAGTAAAATAATAATTCTACATTGAAAATTGCAAGTGATATTCATTTTGAAACATTATTTTTTGGCTAAAACGACGCTCATTTTGAAACGGAGGGAGTATAATGTATATTTGAATACCTTAAATCATGGTATATGACGTTCAAAATTGTGGTTAATTACATTCAGTGGATGGTTGTGACTTGCGACACTGACACCCCACTGAATATAATCAACTGCATTTGAATTGTGTTAACCATGCAAATTATTATCATAATTTACTATCAAATTTGTGTCAAAATATCATTTCGATATAGGAATTATGCAAATAAACCTAATAAAAGATATGAATCCCATTCTACCCCTGCCTTAACTATACAAAAGAATCTAAGCAGCAAGTATTTCAAACAGGATATTTTAACCAAACTACGTAATTATAATGTGCCAACCTCGGTTTCTTTCTGAAGAGGAGCCAAAGCAGCCACCAATGATTTAGGATTAGGCCTTTCTCTAGGTTCATACTGTAAACACCGAGATGCCAAGCGTACCAGCTCAGTTCCATCATTGTCAGAAAATTGTCCTTCCAAACAAGAATCTGTCAACATCTGCAGATTTCTGTCCCGGATCAAATCGAGGGCCTGCATCAAGTTCTCTAATAATTAGATATGCACAAGTTTATAGCTTACCAAAAACTTGAAATATTACAGATATTCAAGTTCATATATAATATAAAATATCAATTTTAAGTGTCAACTTTGATCCCTACAAGAATGACTTACATGACTCGGGGGGATATGCTTTCCACTGAGAAGGTCAAGTAAAAGAGTGCCAAAGCTATATATTACACTTTCTGGTGTTACTCTCCCTACAGAAAATGGAAGATATACAAGAAATTATGTGTTGTTCAAACTTTACAAAATATGAATGAACATGTAAAAAGCAATACAGATCAACTAAATCAGCATTTTAGTCCTTGAAATTGTAAGGGTCGGTCAATATAGTCCCTCAAATTTACAAAATGGTAATTCATTCCCTTAAATTGAACGTCACCCAATTTAGTCTTTTTTCCAAGTTTAGCACCACAATTTTAAAGGCTTTATGCTTATCTTGATGCAACCAGAGATTATTCCATCAATATGTAGGTCTTTCATTGATTTTGATGAATGTTAAATAAAGAAACATTTTTTATTGACGGATTAAATTGATTGATGTTCTTTAATTTAAGGGACTAATTTGCTATTTCATAAATTTGAGGGACTAAACTGCTCGACCAATACAATTCTGAGGATCGGAAAATTATGATCTACTAAATACAACTTTTCAATAGAATATTACAAACTGCAAAACATATGTTAGAAATACAAAACTAACAATAGCCATTATATATGGCAACGACATACCAGTTCTAAGATATTCTGGAGGGGTAAATGCCAAATTTGTGCTATAACTTTTCCCATCCCTGCTATTTTTCATAAGTCCAAAAGTAGAAAGCCTAGGATTACCATCCTGCAAAAGTTCTAACACGTTTTATATCATTCTAATTATTTAGATGAATGCAAAGGTAGACACAAAAACTCACCTCATCAAAGAGAACTCTATATGCATTGAGGTCGTGATATAGAGCACGCCCTTTGCCTGTGCAGTACTCTAGAGCTTGTGCAAGATGCAAAACAACCCTTAGTCGCATCGCCCATTTCATAGGTTGTGATTCCCCTGATATATAGACATGAGTACATGAACACATCAATAACACGATCATTATGACAATATAGTGTAGAAAACATGACACTGGAAGAGACAAAGCGCAACATCATGAATCAAGAATAAAGGGTTGGTAATTAGACTTGTTCAGTTGTTTGTAATTTGACATGTTAAGTTGTTGGCAATTTGACGCTTAAAAAAATGTTTTTTAAAAGCAATATTTAAACAAGGTTTGCTCAACTAAATCTTATAAATCAAATGTCCTCCAAGATCTAAAGTGAACATATAATAAGGCTAAAATCGGATACATTTAATCAGTTTATTCCTTTTAGAGAGAGAATACTCCCACACTAGTTAAACTTAGAATTATATAACTGCTTTATAAAATCGGTTTCAACATATAAACGGAATTTTTTTGAACTATCACATAAAACTTGATTGTGTAATATGTGATTGTAGTTGAATAGTTTAGAATGAAGGACTCACATTACACAATGGGGATGTAGAAATATATATACACAAAGACAACCTCTCAAAATAAGGATGAATAAGAAACCAAGGAAACTGTATCAATGATAATAAATCGAGAATATAATCCTAATTATGACTATAATCAACAATTGTAATATGCTGTCATAGCACCCTTTCTGTTGTTATTTGAGAAATGAAAGGAGCACTTACAATGGAAAAGGTGCTTTGCAAGAGTTTCATTTGGCATATATTCTGCCACAAGCAACCTCTCATCTCCTTCACAACAACAACCAAGCAAGTTTGCCAATCTTTGGTTACGAAGCTGGCCAACTGCTTTTGCTTCCTCCTGCAATTGTGAAACATAATTGTTTTGATCAATTGAAAGTGAAAAGAAAGAGGGAAAGGAAGGTGTCTAGAACAGCTGGATGCACCGTTAGCTTCATAGCAATAATGAAACTGAAATATTTAGATATAACAATGTAGAGCAACAGACACACTTGCATGTTCCATATACGCAAATTGACCAAGACAACATGGGAAGAATGTAAATGCTAGCCAATTGTTATCTGAGCTAATCTGGTGGCATAAGCACTCGTGAGCTGTTTGAGAGAGCTTATGGAAACAGCTTATGACATTCATAATCTCTACAGGATATCTTATGAAAACAGCTTATAATTTATATGTAGATAATTTGACTTTATTTTATCTTTTGTTATAAAAATAGCTTGTACATAAGCACTTATACGATAATAAAACACTTAATTAAGTTGTTTATCCAAATAGAACCTTAAGAAAACATTATTAGGTTAGGATGTCACAATCACAGATGGTCCAGTGTCACATATCTACATTTTTACCATATTATCATATATTTGAATGCATTACAAAGAATAAAAATAACATCTGTTTTCACAAGGCATGGTTATTGGCAGAAGAACTTAAACCTAAGAGTGTGGTTGAATAAATCACTGGAAGAAGGAACATTTACCAAAAACTGCCGAGTATCAGGCCAAGCATTTCTATTAAACCGTTTAACAGCAATTCTCATTTGATTTTCCAGCTTCCCTTTATAAACAACATTTGGAGCCTTCTCTCCATGCTCAGATACAATATTCTCGACAGCAAAACCAGATGTTGCATTCTTAAGTTGCTCGAGTGTAAACTCACGGAACGTAGGCCAGTTACTAACCTCACTTCTATCATCATTTTCTGGAAGAAAAAAATAAATAAATAAACATATATCAGAAAATTTCTTATCAAATACCAACAAAATCATCAGAATACGATGAGTCTACCTACCAGCATCTGGAGTTTCAAGAACCGACGCCTTAACTTGTGAATTCACACAACATGGAACAAGTCTCGAGCACTGAATCCCCATTTCGATGTATGAAAATCAAACTTGAAAGTAACGAAAAACCTCTTCCACTTTCAATGATGTGCCTTGATCAATCTTATGAACTGACAAATGATACTTTCATGCCTGGCATCATTAAAATTTTTGAGTGAGAACTACAAGATTAATCACTTCAAAAGCTTTGTCTAAGTAAAGCCATAAAAGGGTAAACCAACAACAATAATTTTGATCTTAATCCAAACTATTTATCAACATGGTCTTTGATTAGTACTACCAAATACCAAACAATTAAAAACACAATAATAATGGATTATGCACTTAATCCTCAAATGTTATCACAACTCACTAGCATCATGAACCTAGTACAAGAAAAAAAGTAGCTTAAAAAAACACAAGAATCAATAAAAACACAGAATCTAAAAGTACTTTTTTAGTTGATCTCATGTTCTTACAACCAAAACTAATGACAACAACAACCCTTATTTAGATGCTATTAGTACTTATGAGTTATGACAACCTAACTTCTAGCATCTTAGCATTTAAAGCAAAACAACATTAAACTTAAAGATGTACTAACATCAATTCCTCCAAATATTTATTGAAAGTGTAAAACATAAACACACACATACCAAGATTTATACCTTCATATATATCATACCCTACCTACTATCATCTTAGCACTATCACCTATCTTTTTTTTCATCAAATTTTTCTTTTTTCAAATTTCAAAGTCAACTTATTTACTTCAAAGAAATGCAACTCACTTAACACAACTCAAAAGTCTTAATTTTTCATTGTTTTTTCAACATGACTAGAATGTTGAGTAAAGTAACAACCTTTTCAACAACCTTAAAAAGCTACTTCACCTTTAAACTTCTTCCAATGACAGAGGAAAAAGTGGAACAATCTGAACCTGAAAAATATTAAAAAAAAAATGTCTTTTTTTTCTTGATAAAATCAATAGCTTTTACAAGATCCACATTTTGAACAGCATTTACAAAGATTTTTGTAAAGTTGGAATCTTTTGAAGAATTGAAGCAAAACCCAGAAAGAGTTCGAGCTAAGAAGATGAATTGAGAGAGAGAAAGTGAAGATCTGTGTGAGAAGAAGAAGAATGTGAAAAGGGTGATGAATGATAGAGCATGTGTTTGGTTTTTCTAACATTTTTATTTTTTGGCTTTTTTTGTTTTTTTTAATTATTAAAAAAAGGAAAATAAAATGAATTATTACCGACATGTCATGAGTGCATGTTATGAGTATGTAGATTCAAAGATCTGTCTGTAATCAAAATGTTGTTGTAATTACTTTTTTATTAATGATTTGTTGGCACAACACATTTTTTTGCCGGATATTTTTCTAAATCTAAAGAAAGTAACATAGTTATTAAAGTAAGAAAATCAATATTTGATCTTTTAACTAGTATGATTTGTATTGTAAAAAGAAAATATATTATGATTTACTATGGACTTATGGATATGATGTCCATTTAATATCAATAATTGTTTTATGGCTTAATAACAGTTTTAGCCTCTTAACTTTTTCAAAGTTACGATTTTAACCCCCTAAAAAAAAACTACAAAACAGTCACCTAAGTTTAGCAACTGTAGCAGTTTTGACCCCCAAAACCAAAAAAAAAATAAAAAATAACACGTGTCACATCACTTAGGGTGTCACGTCAGCGTAGACCGAATCAAAATTGACTTTTGGGGCCAAAACTTAAGTTTAAGTTTAAGAAAAAAATTTCTTGAACAATTTATTTTTACTCTCATACTTGCAGTTAAGAGTAATCTTATTGAATAAGTGTGACTTTTCAATCAAGATTTTTAATTGTCAAATCAAAAAATAAAAAAGAACTTTGTATAACAATACAAAGTTTTAACTTTAAAAGAATTGATATAAAGGGAATTGCGTGTAAAAATCAATTTTATAATCAAAATCGACAAATTTTAATTTTAAGTAGAATTAATTCTAAAAGTACAATCAATTCTACTTAAAAGCAATCAAACACGTTAGAGTTAGTTCTACACTTCAAAATACAACTCTTGAATTATTGCATAGTAAATGCATGCTTAGACTCAAGTTTACGAGATATGAAACAAATTCTAAAAGTACATGATTGATTTTTATATACTTTTAGTATAAATTAGGTATTCGTTGTGTACAATTACAAACATTTGAGTGGGCTTTAAAAAAAAGTGTTTTTCAGTGGTTTATTTCTCAAATAGGATCAATTTGTTTTAGTGTTAAATTAAAAGTTAGAGTTTTGAATTTTTGTCTCTTGATTAATTTTGTTTTTAAATCGCTATATAAATGTATCCAAATATAAATTATTACATTAGTGTTTAAATCGCTATATAAATGTATCCAAATATAAATTATTTTAACATTCTTTTTATAAAAAAATAAATAAATTCATTTATAATTAATGTTGACTATTTTTTTCTTGAAGAAATCAAAATGATATTAATAACCACAAGACTATCTTCCCGGCACAAGGTGTACCATAAAAGAAAATTAAAAATTTACAACTGTAGTTCAATCAGCAAAAGTGTGAATTAGTCAATACCCGCACATAAGAATGAGTTTTGGCACCAATTATGTAAACTATAATGAAAAACTAAAGAATGGGCTTTAAACCACTAAAAAGACAGTAAGTTCACTTTTTTCAGAAGTTGCATTGGATAGTTCTGTTTTCCACTAAAAATTATGTCGTTTCTTTCCTTTCAAATCACGCACACACAAGCAAACCAAACCAAATGAATGAGGGAGCACCTAAATTTGGCGCCGCCAGAAATAGTACCAAGCTGAAGAAAAAAAAATGATCAACAATATTATGAGGATCCACAGAGTAAACACAAAGCCAATTTCGATCCAGTTGCCATATTTGACCAAACAAGGGGCAAGATAGAAAAAGATGATTCTCTGTTTCCTGAAAACCGCAACCAGCGACACACTTCTAAGACTCTGCTGAGGTAATGCCTCTATGAAACATATTTGATTTAGTAGGCAAACGAAATCAATATTAATGACTCTGCTGAAATTAATATTGGCTATTGCTAATGCATGTTTGAATTCACTTTTATAATTAACAAACGTGATTGTAGACCAAAAACAATTATAGTATTTTTTTTTTTTAGGGAAAGTATATTTGATTTTTTTCAAATGCAAGTGTTATTTATTATTTGGTCAATTATGAGGGAGTTAGACATCTCAACACTTCAACCCTTATTTTTCCCCGAAGTATAATTGTTTTTATCTTTATATAGAATCAAAACAAAATTAAGTTAACATGAAGATGAAATTTAAATATTTTGTCTCCAAACACTTTTAACTTCAAATTCATCGTACAACTCACAATTGTATAAAAAAAATTGATCAACTCACATTTTACATAAATATTTCAAAACAAATATGTTACATTAAATTCATTTTCATAATAATACATTCAACTCATTTATTGTTCTCTTATTTAACATGCCTAATAAAAATTTAAGTCATCATTTTGTGGAGGGACTATCCTTTTAGCACAACTCACCGAGAGCCATTCCTTGGCATGCGCAAGGAGCTCTACGGAGCCGAACCTCCAATTTATGGGGGCCTCAATTATTTGTAGGTGTATGAGTATAATTGTTGGAATGTAGGATGATTTTTTCTTTTTTGTTATGTAGATCTAAATCAAACACTTATTATCTGACAAAAATAAAGAGTAAAATGACAAGTTAGACCGAACCCATACATCTATCAACAACAAAAATTCAACAAAACAAATTAAAATCAAAATAATGCTTATTGTTAATTTACAATTATTTAAATTATCATTAATTATTTTTATTAGGGACCATTTTTAATATTAGAGCTGAGCCTCCAATTTTATTGGAACGGCTCTGAACTCACCATTGGTGAAGAGTGAAGTTCTAATTTTATAATATCTGATTTCTTTTATAAATATATTATTGTTATTATTTTTATAAATAATAACACATGAAGGTATAACAGTACAGTACAAAAAATTAAATTGACACATTGAAAACGAAAAATATATGAAATCAATAATAATATAATATTCGCCGCCAATTGTTTTGGAGGTTTCATATTGAACTTACCTGGGGCCAGGCTTTATCAAGGTGGAGAACAACACTCGGAACAGTGTTTCACATAACAACCAATCAATGAAGATATAATCTATAACGCAATTTATTGAATGTAAATAAGATCAACAAAACTCCAAAGTTTACTTTCGAAGTTTATTAGTATTGATAGTATTGATAATTTAATCTTTTGTTTTGCGAAACAACAACCAACTTTGTCTCATTCTAGTGTTAAAGTTGAGTATTGTGATGTTGTTAATGTAATTTCTGAATCAATAAATATATGATTTAGTATATAGTATATCGAATGTAAATTATATTTTTTTTATCTTTTTGATAAGAAAAGAAAAAGATTTAATTTATATTCGATAAACTGTGTACTAAATTAAATCAATATATCAATAGAACTTCATCTTGATAAATTTACTTTTAAAATTTATTTGAGTTAAGTTGTCTTGATAATTTAATCTCTTGGTTTACAAAACAACAACCAACTTTATCTTAATCTAGTAATGAAGGCAAACACTATAGTGTCGCTAATATAGTTTTCGAGTCTTGTTGACTTCAAAACTTAGTTTTGGAGCTTTTTCATCTTTAGTTTTATCCTTTTTTTCAAGTTGACTGAGAAAATAATAAAACGTTGAACTATTCTTTTACCATATACATTGAGATTTGTAGCTTATCCTTAACTTAGTATACTTTGATAATAAAGGTATCTTTCCACATAATGATGCTTATAAAACATGTTTTGTAGTTTTTTTTTTTATAATCACTTTTATTTGTAGTTGTCTTGCTTTAGGGAAAACACAAAATGATTGTGCATTTAGCAATTCCAACAGAGTTTCTCATGCTCCACTAACTAATTCTAGAGGTGGACTGTGTTATTAATTCAAGTGATGGATCCCCTAAAAAAAAAAAAGTTACTTTTCCCCACTCAATGGTCTTCTCGTGCGCCCTATTGAAATTACCAATATGCCCTTCAGATTATATAATCCGAAAACACCTATATGCATTCCAGATTATGTTTTCCGGACAATTGCAAAGTATAAAATGAACTTCACTCCCTATTTATACAGTTTCACTTTCACCATTTTCTCTCTCTACATTATCCCAAAATCCGTAAACCACAGATCTTGTCCAAATTTAGAGTTTTCTTGCTTAATAGGACCACAATTCAACCCTTGTCAAACATCATGGAGGGTTAGTTTGATTTTTGTGCACATGCATGGTTAATTTGTCCGATTTTTTTTTTTAGAATTCTGGTCTGGAGCAATCCGGATTTCGTTTTTCGGACTAGATTGTTACAGTCCGGCAATTGAAATCCGGAAACACCCAGAATGTTTTTTTTCTTCTGTTTTGTGTTGTTTGATTACCCTAATATGCATGTTACAGAAGGTCTGTCCTCTACTCGGCGCGTAAGGGAGGCAGGGCATGCTTCCCGTAGGAGGGAGCGTACCCAACGGATGGAGGAGGAAGGTGTTGTTCCTCCGAGGCGTCGAGGTGGCAGAGGACGTCGTGCTAATGTCGAGCCTCAGCCAGAACCGGAGCATGATGATATGGACGTGCAACATCAACAAATGGAGGAGGAGGAGTTTCAGGAGGAGCTTGAGGCAATGGAGGAGGATATGGAAGACGCGCAACCGCGGCGAAGGCGGATGAAGAAGAAGCGTGTGGTGGACCCTGAACCACTTCATGACTACCTCGGTGGCCCACACGACACTAGCCTGCTGTGGAGGTACCATGTGCACGTGGCCAGGTAGGCGGCTGATGGCGTGGTATTTATTAATTTTAAACTTACTTTAATATGTTGTTAATCTTTGTGAAAATGATGTTTATATTCGTGAAACTGATGTTTATTAATGTTACTTTAATAAATTGTTGAACTGCTCTGTTTGTGAAGCCATGAGTGTAAACTGATGTTTATGTATTATTTTTTATTATTTGCAGTGACGTGGCAATATAAAATGAATCAATAACGGAAAGAAGATAGAGACGATGCATGATGACGATACCACCCCTATCATGGCTGCACAGTGGTGGAAAGCCAGAATGCAGGGTAGTGGTCTTGGTTGGCTTCAAGATACTAGCTACAACCTAATTGACCACAGTTTGATATGTGCTTTGTGGAAAGGTGACACGAGGAAACTTCGAATTTCCACCTTCCATTTGGGGAGATGACAGTGACATTTGATGATGTGTCTTGTTTGCTGCATCTTCTCATTGATGGCATGCTTATGTCCCATAGTCTTATCACACGGGACGACGCGGTGGAGTGGATGATGGAGCAGTTGGGATCTGATCCAGGTGAAGCTCTAGTTGAGGTGATTCAGACCAAAGGTGCACATTGTCGATTCAGCTACTTGAGGAGGATTTTCAAGGACCGTATGTTGGAGCAGTTGGCGTTGGGGACTGAGTATGGTGTGACTTAGGAGGTGCGGAGGTTGCAGGATCAGGCTGTCCGCTTATATTTGCTATACTTGGTGGGGATCACGCTCTTCACTGACTAGAGCGCCACTGTTGTGGGTGTTGTCTACCTAAGGTACTTTAGAGACCTTGATCTTGTTGCTGATTATTCATGGAGAGCTGCGGCACTAGCTCACTTATATAAGGAGCTTAACAAGGCTGCATGTTGAAACTGCGGTCAGGTGTCAGGATACCTGACTTTGTTGTAGGTATAAATTAAAAATCATGTTTTGTTTTATTAAATGTAAGTGTTTATTGTTTGTGTATTTATATGTAGTTGTCATTATTGCAGGCTTGGGTGTATCAGCACTTCCAAGGTATGTGAAGCAAGGATGTCTGGGCAGGATATCGGGAGGAGCGGGATCGACGCGCAATGCTTTTTATACCACTGTCTAGTTTGGGCACACCAGACAACTACATAAACCATCTGGATAGGCTGGATCTGAGTGGCGTTGTCATGGCCCCATATGGAGACCATCGTCAGGAACGTCCGTTTGATCGGGTCAGCCTTTTCTCTGGATGGCTCAGATATGGAGACTGCACAGTAAGATATCTGCCGGAGCGGGTTCTTCGTCAGTTTGGGAGGGTTCTGACCATACTGAGACATCCTGTTGAGGTTGCACCTCCTAAGACTAATTTGGGGCAGATCTCACTCTTCTTTCAGCATGCTCTTGATCATGCGCTGACAATTGAGTAGTTGGGGCAGCGTGCAGTTCATGGCGTGGAGGCAACAGATGGATACATCGAGTGGTTTTACCAGGTGTCTCATCCACGCATGATTCTTCCTGATATCTCGGTACCAATGTCGAGGCCACCAGAGCGTGAGGTCCTTGATGCGCTTGCTGCTCAGGAGGATGGAGAGCATGGGTACTTACAGCTTAGCGGAAAGATGACCCGCATCAGAGACCATGTGTATGATGTGATGTCACGCGGTCTGGTGCCGCGAGGGTCTGAGAATGGCAACATTTGGAGGAGGTATTGAGAGAGGTGCATGATGGGAAGGTTTACCATCGTCGGGGAGCTACTGAGGGTGGCAGGGGTGCCAGAGGTGGTGGCAGGGGTGTAGTTATTAGGGGTTGATTTTTATTATGTTATGTTTGAACATCTTGGACTAATTTTTAGTGATGTAACATTTAGATAATTTTTAATGTTATGTAATCTTGGATAATTTTTAATTATATTTGATTAATGTTATGTTTCAAAATTATGTTGTGTTGATAATTTTAATGTTATAAGTTCGATTTATTGTTAGAACATGTGACCGACATGATATGTCTGTTTGGAAGCAAGCAAAATGCATTCTGCCTCTGTTCTGGTGCAGTTCGGATTACACAATCCGGACAATTTAACAAATTCCGGATTATGTAATCCGGAAACATTATTTCCCGCCCCATTTGTTGACTTTCAACGGGGTGATTTACACATTTCAGATTACATAATCCGACAATTGTTAGAACTTTCCGGATTGTGTTATCCGAATCCATCCATTGAACATTGGCACCAACATCCATCAAGGTGGTTTAAGTGCTAAATTCCACGAAATTGTCCGGATTTCATTTTCCGGAAGTTGTTCGGATTATATTTTCCGGAATAGGGGTATTTTTGGAAGAAAAAAAATAGGGCGCGCGAGGAAAGGCATAGGGTGGGAAAAGTAAATCTAAAAATAAAATTCTAGTGGTGGACTGTTTATTGTGTTATTATTTAGAGTATTACTTTTCCCACCTTATGCCTTACAAGCGTGCCTTGTAATTTTTTCGAAAATGCCCTTGAGCAATCCGGACTGGTGTGTTTTCCTTTGTAATAGGGTGAAAAAAAAATGATTTTTTCACTAATTCGGATTTTGTAATCTGAAAAAATCCGAAAATCTCAAAAAATAGGGCGCGTTATTTGATTTTTTTCGGATTATAGAATCCGAACACCCTCTGAACATCAGTTTTTCATGGTGCTGATGCTGTCCGGATTACGTAATCTGGACAATACCAGCACCAATTCTGAACATGTTTATAACATAGATAGTCATTTTAAGGACAATATTAATCTTCTTAACTTTCATCCTTGTATTTTTATGATCAAGACTCCCTTAGAAGGGACTTCTTACAGGACTCCGCCCTCTAAATCCAAAATTTCATCGTTTAGACCTTTTTTCATGGTGCTGATGCAGTTCGGATTACGTAATCCGGACAACACCGACACCAATTCTAAACATGTTTGTAGCATGGATAATCATTTTAAAGACAATATTAATCTTCCTAATTCTCATCCTTGTGTTTTTATGATTTTATTTAATATGAATAGACCCCTTTTTTTTGGTTGTTTTTAAAAGCAAAATTCAAAATTGCTGAAATGGGAGAGATTATGATTGCTGATTATACATAAGCATAGTCCGGATTATGAAATCCGGACTGCAAAGGGGTATTTTTGGAAAAATTACAGGACGCGCTAGTAAGGCATAGGGTGGGAAAAGTAATCCTCTATTATTTATAGTTGTCATTTGTCATACTTTTCAGTTTACATGTACAAGGATATATGTTGGATTTGTGACAAATTTTTACGATACATACATAAACATAATAACTCTAAATACACGCATGTTATTTGTCATCAAAACAACCAAAATGAGGTGTTGGAATATTGTATAAAAGTTTTATTATTTTAGATTGTTGGAGCAATAGTTAAAATAGTTTTAAAATATGTTTCAACGATCAAATAAATTGTTGGGATGACTAGCTCATTAGGTTGCTCTTATTATGACATTTTGTAACATTATCTAAAACTATGTAAGTAAACTATCAATTACGACGTTTTTAGGATAAAATAATCCAGCTACAATTGTGACAGAATCCTTTTGCACTGTAACATTCGTTCTAAAAATACACCCTCAAATATGATACTAGAACCACTCAAATATAATACTAAAACACACTAACTCCCGAAGGGACATAATATTGAAACGGCTTTTTCGAAGGGATGGGAAAAAGGAGGGAGAAGCGCCTCTGAAATACGCCGAGCAGAAAGAGAGAAAGATGAGTGAAAACTCGAAAATGGATCATGTTTTGGTTTGCCTAGAAAGTGAGGTTGAGCACTCCTTTTATAGGCGAGTATCCAAGTAGGAAACAATAAAGGACAAGTTGGATCACATGAGCTTCGAAAACGAACGATCAAATCAAAACTAACAATTAAAGTGGGTGCATATATGCTAGACCATAGAGGGTGCACGAGTGTGTGCCAAATGCATGCTAACGCATGCAAATGATGTACACCAAAACAAAATTTCCAAAAAAAAACAATTCACCATATAACCCAAGTAGAGTTGGCCAGACGGTAGCTGGCGTGGGTGTGTGGTGATGACGTTGATGGCATCATCGCTCTTTTAAGAGTATATTTTTTTTGTAACCAAAGTATATTTTGTAAAAAAAAAAAAAAACTTACAATATTAATTCTTTTTGTTGTACCTATTAATTTGTTAAATTTTGGTGGTTAAACCTATTATTTTTCTTGTTACACATATTTACACAAATTAATAACTAAATTACCTTTGTCTCGCATTTATTTTTTTAACCAATTATATATCTTATATCTTCTTATTTTTATGAAGTCAAAAGAAATAAAGTAACTAAAAGACTAAGACTATTAAAGCATAAGGTGTGCCCGAGTGAAATGGGATAAAAAAAGTCGAAAAGTATACAACCAAAAAGATAAAATAAAGAACCAACAAAACAACATCAAGGTGGGAAATAACTAAAACAAAACAACGAGTTAGACCACCAAGAATTCAAGTAAAAAAAGAATGTAGGTTTTTGAGCCTTCAACCACCAACAGAAATCAGGAATGCAGCTTAATCCTATAAATCAAATGCTCAAGAGACAAAATATTGTTGGAAAAAATCCGCGAATTTCACCCCTTTCAAATGACTTAGATACAAACCAACCAAATCACTTGTAAACAATAACAAGCATCTCTTCAAAACATACGAGATTCACCAAATTGCATAGCATGCGAGTAGGTATGAATTGGTAGAACAAAAGAAATATGAAGCCACTTCAATACGAATGATGAAATGCATCCAAAAAAAGAGCAGTTAAAGAAAATATGATTAATAGTTTCTTCCTTCCCACACCCTTCAGGACACAACAAATAAAATGTATGAAGAACTCCATGCCGGACCATATTGTCCTCAGGGGCGGATCCAGCTCATGGCCATGTGTGGCTATGGATTTTTAAAACAAATTAGAATTTTTTTAGTTAGCGATCTAAATTTCAGTCGCTAAGGTATGAAAATCAATCGCTAATACGTCTAGTGACAGAACAGTGACTGAAAATTTAGTCTCTGGAGTAAAAATCGGTCTCCGAGGCATTTAGCGACGGAAATAGTAACCGCAAATTCAGTCGCTAAGGTATAAAATATTAAAAATCAGTCATTTTTTTGGTTGCTACTTATTTACCCACACTTTAAATGTATTCCTAGATCCGTCCCTGATTGTCCTTCGTTGGAATCCTCTTATTCTACATGTAAAAAGAGAGACTTTAAGCGACACTCCTTTTTTCTAAACAAGCTTCATAAAAAGCACACAACCTTGTTGCACTTCTGGAGGCAAAATATGATAAACTCTTTTAACTAAGTATAATTTTTATGGATCATGTTTTACGTCCAACTATTGGCTATATTATTATACAAGAAATAATTATTCAGCAAAGAACAACACTCAATAACCAGATCCTGCTCCCAAGCCAAAAACATCTTCCTGCTCCACCTCTGGCCCTTAACCCTCTATCAGACTATCACAATCTCTACATCTCTGCAATTGAAATATTGCCAACAACATGAAGATAAAAAAGACGCCTAAATCTATCACACAAAAGTCCCACTTCTTGACAGAGATCTTTTCCAAAAAGAAATGCTTTCATCATTTCCAATGCGTATCCTGAAACCTTCCTCAAACCACCTCCCTAACCCGACATAAATCCTTCCAACAAGCAGACACATAATTACCATTTTCCCTAAACACAACCCCCTTATAACCTGTATTTAATATCCAACACTTTGAACCAAAACACACCTTGATCAACATGTAACCTCTAACCACACTTCCTTGACAACGCCATATTAAATTCCCTAATTCTTCGAATCCCATGACCTTTAGACTCCCTAACAGTACACGCCTTATCCCATTACGTCTAGTGAATCTTACATACATCATCATCCCCCCCACCCCCCAATATTTTTTTTAAAAAGGGGACTCAATGAAAGAAATCATACTTGTGGGAGCCTTGAAAAAGGAAAGAAAATAAATAAAAAACGAAGACAAAACAAATTTTATGAGAACAAGACAACCACTCAGTGACATGG
>Ga0315913_1003013_pt1 | contig 20073 bp, 8 predicted proteins | sample MpolsnodulesMG_FD_207736 | JGI IMG/M metagenome (GOLD analysis project Ga0315913, IMG submission 207736) | Medicago polymorpha root nodule microbial communities from Los Angeles, California, United States - small nodules | ecosystem: Host-associated > Plants > Roots > Nodule | place: USA... | reverse complement strand
TAATGATTGTTGTTTAGGTTGTTAAATTCCGTTGATGAATTATATGCTTATTATTATTGAATGTGAAATCTCACCCCTTCTGTTTGAATGTTGCCTCTACGTGGGTAACGTGCAGATAACCAGAATTAGCTGCTGATGTGAGTTGACTCTCTCATGCGTCGTCTTAGGGTCGCTCTGATACGTAACGGGATGGGGATATTTGCTATGTTTTCCACTGTTGCGTATTAAACTTTGAATTATGTTGTTGAACCTTTTGAATTAAGATTTTTAATTAAGTTGTTTACGTTGAGGCCGTAGCGTCAAAGTTGTTGAACTACGAATCTATTTTCCGCTGCGATGTTATTGAAATGTTGACAGGGTTGTTTTAATAAATAGTAATTTTACTCTATTTATAATTTAAATGTAGTGTGATATCCCGTTTTACGTTGGAAACTCTAATTATTTGTATTATTTACATTGTTGGGAAAACGGGGTGTTACATGTCCCACCAATGTTTTCTTACCTCGGTTCATAAGTAATATTCTAAACCATATCCATAATTTTTTTTTGCTTCCTTACTCATAACTAATCTTAGAATATTAAACTGAGAATTCTCGGATTAAATTTTCATCCAAGCTCGCTATGTACTAGTGTCAAAACTCATGTCTCCTTAGCCTTCAACTTATAACTAGCATCAATCCTATTCCAAACGTCGTTATTATAACATTTAATCCCCCTGCAAAGACTCTAATTTCCCTCCCTAAACAAGCATCCTAGAAGATAAACCACAATAGAGTGTTTTATGGAACAAGATTATTCTTAAAAAAAATATTGTTATGAATAAAGTTAAGAGGAATGCCAACAACACACATTTTAACACATATTTTTAAACATTGTCTCTTTGATTGGTTAAAACTCACACGGATCCCACCAAATTTATATGGGTCCCACATAATTTAGTTGGACTCATGTGAATTTTAATCAATCAAAAAGAATGTGTTGAAAAATATGTGTTAAAATGTGTGTCGCTGATATTTCTCTAAAGTTAAACATGTTTGATGATATACTAATGATTATGATGGATTGCATAAATTTCTTTATAATGACTGTGTATTTGAATTAAAATAATTAGTATTTAATATTTATGTAAAAGAAAATATTTCACAATAAGAATGTACAATTTTTTTCGATTGCACACATAGGAATTTTCTAAGGTAAGCATCTAGGGTTCAGTCATAACTTAAATAACATGTCAGAGAAAATTAAGATCCCTCTCTACGTGGGTCAACATAATACCTAATAGTTTGGCCAACTTGCATATATAGAATTGCATCCTTTCAAAATTCAGTAAGGCTATGCATTGATCATATATGCGGATGGTCGGAGAGGAATCTACTTGCATGTAGTTTCAAATTACAACAAGTATAGTAGTACGATCCACGTGATTTAATAAAATATTACCTAACATAAAGGACACTTTATATTAAAACTGTAATATATTTATTTCATTTACTAGATTACGAAATTAATAAGCTAAGTTCTCAAGTCAAGATGTTCTCCACATAGCTGGCATGTGCTATATTTAAGAAGTTTAATGTGGAAATTAAAAATAAATTTTATATTAAAAGTATAATTTTTGCAACTTTTAAGACATTAAATACACAAGTTTCAAAAAAACATTCTACATTTAGTTTCTTAACTTATGCCTCAGAGGCACAAGTTAGCATTTCCCATTTTAAAACTATATTAACTAGTACTTTATGAATTATGAGTTTATTAAATGTAAAAGAATTGTAATCAAAGTTCTCAGGAAAATAAGTGAATATACTATTGGAAATTTCCTTTTGAATCAAATAAAGTTGACCTGTAGATTAAACATTTGCAGCTTAATTAGACATATGATCGGGGATGAGATACACTTGATTTTCCTGTCAGTGCATGGAACTTACTTAAAAGCAAGTTGATATCAAAAGTTTAAGCATCTAAAACTCAAGATACCACTCCAAATGAAAACAAAGCTATAGCTAGTTAACTAATTAATTTAAGGAAAAGTTGTTAAAACAAATTAATTTAAGGAAAATTTTAATAAGTGTCTTACAAACATGTGTTGAGAAATTAAAATAGTAATTTTTTGGGTTAATAGGTCTTTATCCCCTGTAATATAGGTCATTTTCGGTTTTCCCCCTGTAAAATATTTTTTTTTATTTACCCCCTGTAAAATATTTTTGTTTTGATTTACCCCCTAATAGGCCAAACAAAAACGAAAATTTTTTGAAAAAAAAATAAAATTGGTTTTTGTTTGGCCTATTAGGGGGCCGGGTAAATCAAAACAAAAATATTTTAAGGGGGGTAAATCAAAAAAATATTTTACAGGGTGGAAAACTAAAAATGACTTATATTACAGAGGGTAAAGACCTATTAACCCTAATTTCTTTTTAGTCAACTTTTTAAATGTCTGAAAGAAGCACTTCTCAACATAAATTAGTTTTTTTTTTACATTTAAACAAATGTTTTAAGAACACTTTTTAGCATGAATTTTTATTTATATCTCAAGTGAACAAAATTGAATAAATTAATGATAATCCCTGCAATCATTAGCTGGGTGATTATTGGACATAACCTAATTATTGCAAGTTTCGTATATTAAATACATGCACATGTGGACAACATTACATGGTTTCTGTAACCTTAATTATTAATTTTTAAGGATTCTCCAACCTTAATATACCCACATTGGCGGATCCATAAATTAAGTGTTAGGCACAATCTACAAAATATGAGGAAGATACATTGCTCACGGGAAAAGACGTTTTTATCTTATAAATGTGAAACCATGGATAGGAGTTTGCTATCTGATAAAAGAGTGAATCCTCCTACTTATTAGATATGAACCAAATTATATGATTCATATCATAATTTAATTTTAGGTAAGATTTTAGTCTTTTATCTTCTTCTTTTTTCGATTTAATCTCTTACGTTATAATCAAATAACATTTTTGTCTTTAATCTTTTCTCTCTCCGATTTAATCATTTTTTTTTGTGGTGACTGAGATTCGAACCTCAGACGTTACATATATCATGCATTATCCCTACCAACTAAGCTAAGTTCGCGGGGATCCCGATTTAATCAAATTTGTTATAATATGTTTGTATGATGAAAATTTGGTTTTGTTTATCTGTTTGATGAATATTTTATAAGTTTTTTTAATGAATTTTTGATATAAAAGGATAAAATTGTTGACATTTTATAACATAAAAGATTAAATCGGAAAAAGAAAAAGATGAAGGAAGAAAGTGTTATCTATTTATTACATAAATAATTAAATTGGGAAAAAAAATCGAAAGCGTTACCTAAAATTAAGTTAAGAGATCAATTATGTAATTTTTCCTATAAAATATCATGATCTAGTGAAAAATCATTGAAGATGCTAGGCCTATGTTTATTACCTATGTCACATGGCGTATATACTCTTTCAAAGGACGGTCCCCTACTACATTTGATGAGAATGAGCATATAAGTGATTCCATATGTTTTAATTGGATCTACCATCTATGTTATGAATGTACTATATTAGATCTCTTGTATGCTTTCATTACATGATTAAAAAAAAATTGAGACAACGGTTTTTTATACTCAACATCATCCGCGACAAAATGATTTTCAATGGTCAGACCTATGATTAATTGATGTTGGAGAGTCTATAAAAGCGTCAAGAACATCAATAGACCAGTGACCCAGGGCCATACGAGAACTAGAGTCATATGTCCATTCAAAATTTTAAAGCATTAGATATATGAGTCAGTTTTCTTATAATTCTACTCATTCATAAGTGATGTGATACTAACCATTCACACTTGAAACTCAACAATACCCCCTCTCAAGCGTGAGTTCTCACATCCTATACTTGATCCAAACATCCAAATCTCACTCCCGCTCCCCACCAAGCCGAACTAGGGCAATAATATCACTTGTTTAGGACTTCGGGGAGCATCGAAAGCAACAACAGGTTGATGCTCTATGATCACAAGAGAGGAAGGTGCCGCATCTCCACCTGAAATCTTAAGGCATTAGAGCAAAAGTATACATGAAAGTATTAGCTTCTTGAAAGTTTCCATAAATGAAGTAATGAAATCACGTGAATTATTTTAAAATTTGTTTACACCTAAAAAATAATATCATGTTAGCCGCCAGATATGTGATTTAAGGTCAGATGTAATGTCTTCAGCCAATGGCAGGTTAGGTGAGCGTTATTATAATTAAACAAGAGTCAGTCGGTTAATTCTTGAGTATACTAGAGTATGAATGTTGGATTATGTCACTAGATCATGTTGCGAAGTGGAAAGCTCGTAGCCAAATGTGGGGCACCATGTGCCCGCCACCATTCTCCTCAATGTGGGAAAGCACATGCACTACCCACGCAAATAGTCGAGCAAGGCTAGTCAATGTAGACAGTGTTATTTTTCCTAGCATGACTAGTATTTGCCTATAAATACTCATCTTTTACATTTAATTACACACATAATCAATCAGTCAAACTCAAGATATTTACTCAAATAAGTTCTCAAGGACTTATTTGATGCGCTGACACTTCTGATCAAGAAGGTGAGGTGACGTTGTTAGGGGTTTTGGTCGGTGTGATGATTTTTTGGAGGAGGTAAGAATGTTAAAGTGCAAGTGACTTATGAACACTTAAGAAATTCTATGATTGAAAGTTTGTAAGAAGTTTTCTAAGTATTTGTGCGATATATATTTCGACAGAGTAAAGACACTTGTAAAATAACATAAGTCTTGTTATTTTTCTTCAACTGCTTAGGTCCTTAAATAAGAGAGAATAAGAGAGCCGTTGTTTAAGAAGTGTCAGCGCATCAAATAAGTCGTTGAGAAGTTTGATCAGAGATGTTGAGACTTTCCCTCTTATGGATAATATAGTGAATGGTCATTCAAAAATCCTTTGTTTCTAATAGAATGATTCGTTATTTTCTCTTTGTCCTTGAAATTTCTTGTTTGTTTCCGCACGTGGTCAAAAGAAGACAAATTGTACTATTTAGAGTCTGATCACTCTTCCTTCAGAAGACAACAAATTAGGTCAGAGTCTTCAGATGCTTACGTTATCTTCAGATGTTCCATTCTTCAGAGTCCTTCAGAGTCTGATTCCATTAGAAGCTTCTTACCAAAGTGTCTCTTCTAATCAAAGCGTTGACTTTAAATTTGACCTTTCTTCATATATTGTTCTAGGTCACAATAGTTTCTCCTTTGTTTCAGATGCTTTCTTATGGTCTTGATATTTCAGAGCCAAAACTTGACTTAGATAGTTAGAATTTAATTGCATGGTCATGCACTTTTGAACACACATTAACATATCCAATTGTTCTTTAATACTATATTATCATCAAAACTTCAGAGACATTGTTCAAAACTCATTTTGGTTCAACAAAAAATACAGCTAATAGACTCAAATATATTTGTGTAACACCTCATAGACCAGATCAACAATATGTGGGATATGAGAGAGATATTTGGGGTGTTACAACTTCATAGGGTTCAATCCATAGCTAGCACATATGAGAAAAATAAGTTGTGAGATGTTAATTCCATAAATGAATCTAAATTATGTAAGGTAAAATTCCTAATTTAGATTCATTTATGGAAATGGAGAGGAGGGGCTAAAATTTCACTTCGCTCCATTTTTCCTTCCCTCCATTATTAGAAGAGTTTGACTATAATATATTTACATTAGTGAAACATCATTATCATTATATTATAAAGGGGTAAAAAGCAACTATTTTTTTCCTTTATAAAAAAACACTCTAGTCCTCTCCCTTCAACCGATTATATAACAGTCGTTGAATCATTTTTGAGTTAAATATGTTTTTAGTCCTTATATTTTGCGCCCATTTAAAGAATAGTCCTTACATTTCATTAAATGTTTTCAAAATTCTTATATTTTATCTTCATTATCAAAATTAGTCTTTGCTGTTAATTCACTAACGGAATGCTGATGTGGCAGTTAATGGGTCCCAATTATTTTAAGGTTAAATATGTTTTTGGTCCCTACATTTTGTGTAACTTTGAAAAATAGTCCTTACATTTCAATAAATGTTTTTAAAATCCCTAAAATAATAAGGATTATTCTTCAAAGTCACACAAAATGTAGGGACCAAAAACATATTTAACCCTAAAATAATTGGGACCCACTAACTATCACATCAGCATTACGGTAGAGAATTAACAGTGGGGACTAATTTTGATAACGAAGATAAAATGTGAGGATTTTAAAAGCATTTAATGAAATGTAGGGACTATTCTTCAAAGGGGCGCAAAATGCAAGGACTAAAAACATATTTAACCCATCATTTTTTCGCTGTTTTTTTTATTTATCATTTTGCGAAACCCTTCTCATTCTATGCATTTATGAATGATATATGTTATTTGAATAATATTTTTTATTATAATTTATGGGTCAATCAAAGATATACAAATAAATGTAGATACTGACACAAAAATTAAAGTAATAGAGAGAATAAAAATACAATGAGAGCATGAGATAGAGAAGATTATCCAAAAGTTATCACAAAATAATTGTACAAATATCATTTCTTTTCACTAAAATTCTTGTAGGATCATTTATGCTAATTATGTTTTTATTACTTTTATTGGTAATATAAAAGTTAGAAATCGTATAAATATACAATGTTCATGTCTAGTTTTAGGTAAAAATAAACATTTTCAGTTGGGCTTAACATTTTTTTGGGTCCAAACTTGATATCACTCGCGCGTAATTGTAGAGACTAATCAGTCAAGTCTTGTTGGATCCAAATAGACGATAAAAGTTTTAACGATAGTGCATGCTCAAACTCAAAAGTGAACCCTAAACCTTAGTTATATTATAAGAGACTCATGTCATCTCGTATATGCATATTTGGACAACATCCACTAGTGTTGTGTCTTAACGGGTTCTTTTGTGGCATCACCAACTAAATATAACTGAAAAATAACAGTGTCTTTGTCATAAAATTGTCATGTTCACCGGTGAACAAACCCGACACAGTTAACATCAAATTAATCTCCTCCTGAAAATCCATCAACTCACATAAATACCATATATATTATACATGAAACATAGATTGAAAGATGCCAAAAATGCTGTAACGGGACAAATTAATTCATACGACACAACCAATGTCCTCATTTTACAAAACACAAAGGATGTAGACTTGTAATGGCATGGACAACCCTAGTAGCTGACCAATGGTTTTTACCACACAATCCGACATTTCGCCGCTAAAATGTTCCTGTCCTATTGTTTCCATTGTCAAATCAATATCATATACCCTTGCTTCTTATCCCTCTCACGAAATCAGTTTCATGGGTTAATTATCAAGGTTCTTTTTGCTACTTAATTTGAACATTGTTAGCTATATGTGAATAGTTGAATATAAGTTTGTAGTTTTGATTACTTGTAGCAAAAATATTGGTTTGTGAAGACCACATATTTGTAAATGTTGATGATAATCAATTGTTGGCATTTAGTTATCCAACTAAGTGTATGAACTTGGTTTATATTAAACTTGAAATGGTAATTGCTTTATAGACACCCAGATTACTCAAAAGTGTCTTAAATTTTTCGGATCGTAACTCACGATACAACAAAATCAATCGGAAGTTACGACCCGATTTTTGTTCTTTAGATTGGAATGTAAATTCCGATGGGCTCATTTTAGAGGTTGAACAATTTGATATGCATATATAGAGCAATCACTACTTGAGAGATGTCATTGTCCAAAAATCTAGAGGATTTGGAGTCGAATATTCCCATTTTAATTATGTACACTACGATGATCTTTTGTTCTAAATCTTGCGACATTTATTCTCTTTAGCACTTTTCTTGAATTGCAACCATAGTTCGGTTGTGTTTTCGACTTAGTAATAAAAGCCTATTTGCATAACCAATGTCATTAAGCTCCTCCACATGTGAACCCCTTGGGTTGGTTTGCTGGTATTGGATTGGGACACTGTACTTCTCCTTAAGGTCTCCAGTTTGATTCTCCCCGATGTCAATTTTGGTGGGATAATTTAGCTTCTTTAAAAAAACTTCCTCCACATATAAAGTAGTTTGCAGAGTCAACTTGATCCTATTGTTCGGGTTAGATATCTTAACACTCTATTGTAGTAATTAGGGAAAATGATCAAACTTAAATGTCCGCAGACGTAATTAACATGACTTAAAGGCTAACCGAGCAAACAAAATATAACATATTCAACTTGTTTTACTAGGTGAATTTAGTTTTGATATTGAAACAACACTGTTAGGTTTGAGTACTTTTGTTTCATTCAACATGTGAAGATATAGTTCGTTGTCTTGGACAGTCAACAATCGTAGTCAATGGGACCAAATTTGAAGGCAACAACCCATGTAGTGGAAAACAAGAACCTATGGTTGAAAATTGACCAATTTATACAAAAATTTCTTCCACAGTACTAGGCATTTTGAGCCATGTGGTATGTTTCCCCTTTGCTGAAATTTAGGACAATTTTAGAGCATTCAAACATGAAAGAGTCAGCTCAGTATCTAAATCTAAAAGTTGGTTCATCCAATTAGGATAAGAGTCCTAGTGAATAGAGGCCTCTATGAATTGCTTCTTGATCATGTGCCCATTACTCATGATTTGGTATGTCACGTGATATGTCGAGATCACCTTTGTCTCTCCTGAATCTTGGTTTTTATTTTTCTTTCATTTCTTTGTTGGGAGCACCCCTAGCATATAACTTTTTCTTTTTGGAAGGTTATGGGAAAAACTATTTTGAATTTGGGCCTCTTGTCTTCATGCAAAACTGTGTGTAGCCGACTGGCGTGGAAAATACTTAGGCGACTTTGAGTTTTGATGACTTTGATAACTTAACTTTAGTGCATTTTGATAAAAGAGAATGATAGATGAATGATTAAAATAAATCATTTTAATGAGAGAGAATGATTGGTTAAGAGAGATAGAGATAAAGTCACCAAAACTCAAAATTACCTAAGTGGAACCCCCGACTAGCAATGTGTTCAATTGATTAGTTGTTGGTTTGTTTGATTCGTCGTTGTTTGCTGCACCAATAAAGATAATGTGTCAACTAACTCGCATGTATAATTATGATCTTTTTTATCAGGCGATTATGATGAGAAAAACTGCTTTTCAGTTGCGGGTTTTTAGACTACTACAAAAGCATGTAGCGTAAGAGGTGGGCCTCTTGTCTTCATGCAAAAATGTGTGTAGTCGACTAACGAGGTAAATACTTCGTGACTTTGAGTTTTGATGATTTTGGTAACTTCAATGTACTTTGATGAGAGATGATGATAGATGAATGATTGAAATAAATTATTTTAGTGAGAGAATGATTGATTAGGAAAGAGATAGATACAATGTCATCAAAACTCAAAGTCATTCAAGTGAAAACCCCCGACTAGCAATGTGTTCACCTCATTAGTTGTTGGTTTGTTTGATTCCTCGTTGTTTGCTCCACCGATAAAGATAATATGGTGACTAACTCTCATGTATAACAATGATCTCCTTTTTTATCATATGATTATGATGAGAAAAGACTATGTTTTTTAGGTGCAAGTTTTTAGACTACTACAAAGTTTTTTTTTTTTTACCGGAGTTTGAACTTCAGACCTTACATATATTATGCATTGTCTCTATCACTGGAATAAACCGACGAGAACTACAAAGAACATCTAGGTAAAAGGTTTAACTACCAAGGTTGTGAGAAAAATAGAGAAAATGGGTAAAATTAAGGAAAGACCAATTTGATCAATTGAGTGTGTCGAGAATGATATTTACGGTGGTGTTGAGGACAAAACCTAAGGTCTAGGTCAATACATTATTAATTTAGCACTGGTGCAAATTAAAGAAGATAGGTACTGTATATATGAAGTCGACAAGACAGATTCGAAAGTCAAGTGGAAAAAACAAAGCTCACAAAAATAAATAATGTAGCTTAGCAAAGAAATTTCCACGAATGTGGGGAAGTTATTTCATTCATTTTTATGTATAGTATACTTATATTCTGAATCTCATTCTTAAACCGAAAACAGATTCAAGCTGTTGGAGTTTAAGAATGTCTGTTCTCGTGAGTTTAGATCAGATGATAGAGACATTGTATAATATATGTACGAAGTACGAACTCAAGACACTTCATTTCTTCACATTTAATATGTGCCAGCTTTAGCCGTTACTTGACCCAAAAAAAAGTCTAAGGGTAGGTTTGTTTCAAGTTTACCAAATTTATTTTTAGAATAACATTCCTTAGAATATAAAGATGAGAATTTTATTCCAAAGTATTTAGATAAAAGATGTTTAGAATAACATTCATGGGAACTTTATTCCCACCATTTTCTTTGGGGAATTTTTTCTATTCCCATGAACATTTTATACCCGGAAATAAAATTTAGTAAACTTGTAACAAACATAGACATGTATATTTCTATCATTTTATTCCCAGAAATCTACGAATGTAACTCGAAACAAACACAACCCTAATGTCTTTCATTTCCTTTAAAATTAAGCAATTAACATCTCAAGTCAAAACTTTTAATTTCTTACCATTTATATTCCAGAATTTAATTTTCAATCATTTCTATTCACATTCTGTCGTCTTTTAACTTTTCATGTCAATTTACTTTTCAATCAACTGCTTTTCAACACAATTTAATTTTACTCATTTGTGCACTTCATTTTCTTTGAGTTATCTTCGGACCCACACGCACATAAGGTCATAATGATTTAACTAGTTAAATCATCTTATGTGTATAATATAATATGATTAACTTGTAATGCATGCGTACCAAACTAGATAAATAAGAAAAGTGTAATCTTGGGGGGTATAATTTCCATTTTGGTGCAGCGTATTCGCAATTTTGGTTTGGCAGGTCCGAGTTCGTTATAATTTGCACGAGGAAAACCGAAATGCTGATTAGCTTGCTAATTACAATTTTATTTTATTTTTTGGTACAATGCTAATTACAATTTATCTTTGGATTTTTATACGTAAGTGGTGGAATCTCCTAATAATCTCCAGTTTGTTTTTTGATGATATTTCTAAGGCTTGCATGCCTAAGAGTACTCGTCTAGCTTCTTAGTTTTGTTTTTTCTGAGCTTAGGCCTTCTTTTGTACCAAAAAAGAAAAGAAAAAAAGTGCCCCAGTCTTTCATTTCAACAACATTTAGCCTTTTATATTGAGCTGCTATTGTTCATGTTTTTGCATATTTAGAATAATTTCTCATCTCTCATTCTTAACAAACACCAATATCTGGATATCATATAGTATTTCTCTTGGACAGTATACAAAAATCGAATAAAGCAATATAACATTCATTCCAACTCCATATTTTACGTGCTTCTATTAGGGGAAGCATTTCATTCTCTGCAAAGCAAAAAAAAAACAAGTGTTAACCTGAGGAAAAAATAGTATGGTACTAGCTTATGACTTATGTCTTGAAATTGGTCTCTCATTTATTACCTGTCTTTCAACTTCAATGGCTGATGCAGCTAATCTACGCTTCAAAACTGATCTTTCTTGCTCACAAGTTTCTGCCTCCGTGTCTAACAACAAATGCAACGAGCAAGATTTAAAACGGGAAAGAAAAAAAATCAACTCACAACAAAGATTTCGGTAAAAGAAACAAAGAGAAACAACGTCAATGTAACCTTTTTTTAACAGCAAATGCTTTAGTTGTTATCTCAATAGAAATTGATATCTAGTAATTGATCTCCTCCGGCTCTTCAAACTTTAGCTTAAACTAGTTGAACTATTCAACCCCCACAACCAAATTATAACTAAATAACTAAGACGAGATGGTGTGTTATACATCTATTTGTCCATATATTAAAAGAAGGCCAAGCACATGATAAAAGATTAAAACCTGTTACTCCAATAACTAAGGACGATTTTTTATCTCATTATTGTTCAAATTTGGGCAAATATATCCACTATCGTGACTTGCTTTCTTGCAAGAAACAATGGATATATCGTGAACGGAAAAGCCAAAGGGGTAGGTATAGCTCTAATGCTCAAGTTAGTAGGTATATGGAGATAGCTCTGACATGAGCGGTGTGCATACCTGAGTGAAGGAATGGTTCAACTCAAAGCGGATTCCCTACAGTCATTAGAAAGCCACATTCACACAGTCAGTGTGTTCAGAGCAGTCCAATCTTGATTGGATAGTCTAGAAAAATGCAGATTTGGTTTTCATATTACCAATTTAAAATTTCCAAACTTTAATGATCGGACGGCTCTGAACACACTGACTGTGTGCTACAAGATTTCTCTGCCTGTAGAGAATCTTGGTCCAGTTCTACTGAGCTCATCTTACACAATAGGGATTTTGTCTCTCACTACTAAAGGAGTTCTGAAGGGTCGTGTGATGGGAACATAGTTGTATTTGGAAATGGCTACGGTTGGACTTGGAGGTCTATACCGGTAATGGTTGAGAGATCATCTATATTAATAGACTCTGGAAAATGGAGAACGGCCTAGAGTGTTTTGAATCTTCGGTCATTGTTAAGCCTCATCCAGGTTTGTTTGAGTTAGATTATGGCTTCCACGGGCACAGGTCCTATCTTAAAATAGCTTAAAACGACTTATCCCAATCTGAGAGCATTGGGGAGTTTTTATTGCATATTGCACCCTTTCTCTGGGTGTATGTATAAAACATTCAATATGGTGTGTGCTTAATCAGTAGTAATGGCGGAGATCAGCCTTTGTACATTTAGCATGTCTTTTGTCGGGTTTCCTGGAACCAAGATGTTTGTATTTAAAAGTAAATGTGTATACAAGTGATTCTTTTAGTGGAGATTTTCAAATGCTTGGCGTTCTAACAATTTTGCTTCTGTTTCTATGTGTCACAACAGTATTATTAATAACAAGGATTTTGTGGTATGAAATTTGCCCTATGTCTCTGTCTTGTATGCATATTTTACCAGCATCAAGTGCTACATTTGGGTCAGCTAAGAATCCCAGTCCATCTAAATCTTATGGGAATGGGTATAAATGTAGCCATTAATTCCTTTTTATTTTACATCTAAAAGTTAAAAAAGAATTTTAAAAATATACATGGAATTACATAAGAAGTAAATAAAACAAAAATAAATAAGAACGCAAAAGGTACACATTACACACACAAGGTGTTGTCACAGGTGTTAACTAATCGTTTGAGGAAGGTCGTGAAATTGATAACAGAAACCCAGCTTCCTTTCTAAAAGGTAGACAAATTTTGGAATTTATTTTGACACAGGCATGTGAATCAGTGGAGCAGGATTATTTGATGTGGATCATGAAGAGAATGAATTTTCCAGAGAAATGGAGGAGCTGGGTGATGGAACGCATTAGCTCAGTATCAATTTCAGTTCTACTTAATGGGAGTCCTATAAAGGATTTTGGAAAGAGTAGAGGACTTCCACAAGGTGATCCCCTGTTCCCATTTTTGTTTCCCATCGTTAATGAAGAATTGAATTCATAGTAAAATCGTACGTGGATTTGGGGTTGATAAAAGGGTACTGAGTGGGTCTAGGGGGAAATCCATACACATGCAGTATGTTAATGACACTTTGATCCTTGGTGGTGTTGATCCAACGTTTGGGCTATAAAAGCCAACTTACTTTTATTTGAATTGGTGTCTGGACATACAGTAAGTTTCCATGGAGTTCCTTGGTTTGGTAAATAGTGGAAATGTGCTGAGGCAGATTTTTTTTTTTTAATTTGGTATGCCTGTGTATGGATGATTAGGAAACTTTGAAATATTGTAAAATTTTATCAAAATGAGTGTGATGCAAACCAAACTTTGGAGAGGAAAAAATTTTGGTTTAGTGTTGGTTGAAGACCAAGACTAAAGGTTTTTGTTATGTTTTACATCAATGGTGCACTCACCCTTTATGGTGCTTGGCAGCAAGAGGTTCTGTTGGCAGCTGAGTTTTTAGTTGGGGGAATGGCTCAGCTGTGTTGCTGGTTTTTTAAGGTGTGTTTGCAAGTTGGGTTTGAAATCATGTTGCTCTTTATATTTATATATTTATTTTTAAATATCAAATATATATCAAAATATAGACTTAACCCTCCAAAAACCAACTCGCAAACACACCCTAGGGAACAAGTTTTTGGTTGCAACATTATTTAAGCATGTGCTATGTCTTATTATACTGGTTGTGATTTTTGTGGTGAGAAGAAAATTCCGGCATTTTGGTTTATTGTATCCTTATGTTGATTTGTATTTGAGTGGTTTGTATTAGAGTCGGTCAGTGGCTTTGTCATTGCCATCGTGTAGGGGCCTAGGGGGTATTAGTAGTTGGCCATGTGCAATACATGTTACTGGGAATTTTGGTGGATTTGGGAGTCTCTTGTGGATCTGTTGTGTGATCACTCGTAGATCTTTATCCATTCCAATTTGTTTTGGTTATTGTAATCTTCTTGAAATCCTTTCACTTAATTGGCCATGTACAAAAAAATTATCACACAGTTAATCCATAGTTAGTTTCGCTCGATTTTTATATCAATGGTCCCTATATTATATTATTTTGGATATGACACTCTCTACTTCCAATTTGTTGGATTTTTGCCGACAATTAGGCTTCAATTTGGACCATAAGTTACATTTTTATAAAGGTCTTGGCCTCAAATTTCTATAAAGATTTGATCACTTTGTTTCAAATTTTCAAAGTATTGGTCCCTAACACAAAATTTAAAGCGGAGCTTTTACTCAAATAAAAAAACTATTGGGGAGAAATTTTCAAATCAGGTGAAACTATAGGGATTAAATGTTTAGTTCAACCTAAAAGCCAAAAAGATAACTATTTTTGTTTTTCCCTAAAAACAGACTTATGGTTGAAAGATTCTTACCATAGTAATATGATGAGAGGATAGTGATGCGCTCCGTTGGCTGGAAAGGGGAAAAACAATATGATCTAAATACAAGTCGGGTGATATTGAATTTAACACTAAAAGTAAAAAGCTTAAAATAAAAGAAAAAATGCTAAGCATGTGCACATTTGTTCTATTAGAAAGCCAGCTAAACTAAGATACAATTTAGCAATAAATCAATCCATGAAACAGATAGAAACTACAGAGACGCAAGTTAGATGCCCCTTCATGTTCTCTTCAAAATGTAACAGTCAAATTTGAGAGTCAAAATTACTGATTGCATAAGAGATACTTGAAAATTGGAGGTAAAGCAAATAAGGTACAAAATATATGATGCTAACTGAGCATTAACATAAAGTTGTAAGCATAAGAAAAATTTGAAATACCGATGTAAAGTTATTCACTTCATGCTCAGATAAACATAAATGTTTGCTGTCATTTGATTATAGTTTTCTGAAATATTCTTCAATAAACCACCCTCAATTTAAGCTACTATATACTCCCACTGGTCTTGAATATAAGTAAAAATAAAATTAAAAATTAAAAAGTCACACCCTTTGAGAAAATTAGTATATATCATTTAACTTTCTTCATATAATCAAAAAATGTGTATTGCCCAAACTACCCTAAATTGAAACTTGTTTCATCAGAATAAAAGGTAATTGGAATCATCAATTCAAAATTAGTTGAATGGTATTATAGGGTTTATACCATTAAATAGTATCAAAGTAGTTCAAATTTGTTTATATTTTAGACTACAAAAGTTGGATTTTCTATATATGCATTCAAATTCTAAGGATTTCCCGCCCCCCTTTTTCCTTTCTCCCATAAACACACAAGTCTGAGTCTCTCCATCTCTGCCCCTTACTTTCACCTCAAAGCAAACAATCAAAGCATGCAAAAATCTATCATCTATGAACTTCCAAGAAATGTAAATTCATTTAAACAATGACTGAACGTTAAATGAAGGGGGAAAAAGAGTAATACACAAGAAAGATAAGATATTCGAGTATACCATGACAAATATTCCCTCTTTACGGGTAGGTAGTTGCTCAAGCTTTGTCAATGTATCGTCGCCTTTAGTAACTTTTCCAAATATTGCATACTGAAAACAGCTGTTATATCAGCATATCAATTACAAAATAGAATCCTCCGAAATGTTTGAGTTTATAGTTACCTCACCTTTCCATCAAGATGAGGAGAATTTCCCAGCAACATTGAAAAAGAGGATCCACCACTATCTGGATCGTCATGCCTGTAAGAACAAACTGCATTCATTAGGTCTTCCAACAATTGCTCAAACCAAAGGTGAAAATAGTTTCAGAAAAGTTGTGCATGAGCAATATGTGTGTGCATGCACATTTAATAGCATTAAAAGTGCAGCAGTGTGAAGCTCAAATGAGCTCTAAGATGATTGTTGAAAATGACTCAATGCAGTATAGCAAGAACATTATATCAAAATTAAGCGACTAGTAGGTGAACATATTTTGATTTTACATTCAAGCATAGAAATCAATACTTGAACTGAAGTTAAATCTAGTACTTGTAAAACCATATATGCAACTTAATGACGAACAAAAGAGAAACGACAACAACACAAAACCAAGAACTCGAAAAGAAATAAGGTTACAACCATCAATCACCATCATAAGAAACCTAACCTTCCCATGGAAAGAATACCCCGGACATGTTTGACATCACTAAATTCACCAACAACGGTCTTTTCAGCTTCTCTTCTTTGTTCCTCATTCATAGGAGCAGATCTTCCATTCGCAACATCTGCTACTTGGGCTACAAATCCCTTATCTACCTAAGCATTGAATTAACCAAAACCATTCACTTTCACTGCAACAGCAATACTAAAGTCACACCAAACAACTTTAGAAATAATCAACGCTCAATTGCTTTGTAATTGTTTAGATGAGAACAGTACCCGAAAGAAATGATTGGTGTTATAGCCTCCAAGTCTCACAAGCTTGAAAATGTGGTCAACTGTTTTGGGTGCAACAGTTGGATAGAAACCAAACTCAATATCTCCATAATTTGTCTGCATTCACGAACACAAGAACTTGAGTAGACGCCATGGAAAATCAAACAAAGGGTATGTTTGGATTCGCTTATTTCAGTTTATCTACTAGCAATAAGCACAAATTTTATGGAAATAGCTTATGACAAGTCCATAAACATTTTTCAACTGGTAGCTTATATTACAATTCTTGATAGAACTCATAAGTGAGACAAAAGTGTAGAAAAGTGAAATGGAATAATATTGATTATGAGAGTTTTTGTTACATCAAGTAGTACATTGAGGCATATACAGCCAATTAGACCAACTAACTCCTAATTAATCTAACTAATATGTAACTAACTTTTACATCGCAAATAGCTTATATAGGTTATGAAAACAACTTATAATTTATATGAAAATATTTTGACATTATTTTATCTTTTGTTATAAAAATAGCTTATACATAAATACTTATATGATAAGCGTTTATGTTATACGTACATAAATAAGTTGTTTATTCTAATAGCACCAAAAACAACAATAAAATTGATATCAATTGAAAGAAACAAGTTGTTTATTCTACCAAGCAAGCAAAACTTGCATAGCAAGATGGGTTTTTTTCACCGTTTGAACTACTTTTTTTTTTTAATTATCGATATCTGACCTAAGGACTGACTAATCTCGAGGATCAGTCCCACCATCCATTAGTGGGGCCCTTTAAAACCAGATCAAACTTTGTATTGGGAAAAACCCAAGTCTCACATCAGAAAGATAAGACTTTTGATAAAAGTTTATAAAAGAGATGCACTCATTAATCCTCGCCTTACAAGCCAGTTTTGCAAGGATGGGTGAGGCCCAATTTTCAACATGGTATTAGAGCATATCAATTTGGGCAACCTACCTATCTAGGCACCAAGCCCATTTTCAACATGGTATCAGAGCATATCAATTCGGGCAACCTACCTATCCACACACCATGCCCAATAGTGTTGGGCGTGATGGGATGTATGATGTATCTACATAAACCGGCACTAAGATTCGAACCCTGAGACCTTGCGAGGAGCACACTCCAAGGTCTCAAACCTACACCATGACTCATGAGGCCAACCCAACCCTCCCGTGAGTCGTTGATTGAACTACTTGATTCAAATTTTCACTCCTACGGATATAACTAACTGAGATCACCTAAATTTTCTGAATCAACAAAATGGGGTTCAAAGTTTGAGCTTTTCAATCACTCAAAAACTTAACAGAGTACAGATAAATGCATTCACAACAATAATTATGGAAGCACTCGAAATGGATTAAACGCTATTCACTCTTTGAACTTTTACTACAAATTGAAACAATTACAAGTAAAAAAATGAAGAAAACCTGAAAGACGACACGGGTTGATCCCATTTGGGGTTCAAAAGAAGAAATCGAAGATGCAAAAGCCAACAAAAGAATGAATCTTAGACTCAACATTTCAACCAACGTTAGAGTTAGACACTTCTTTTCCGGAAATTGAAGTCAACCGTCGGAAATTCAGAAATCTTAATCTTTTGTTTGATCCGTTGGTCGTAGCAGGACTGTCTGAGGTGAGCTACTGCATATGTGACTAGTAGTTTTAACCTTTTAATTTATTTTTATTTTTCTAGTAAACTCAATTGATAAAATTGTTAAATATATTTTTTTGTCCTAAACGACCTTTGTTTTTCCGTTCTCATCAATGTTTAATGTTAAATTCAAGTTAAATTAGTCTATCTAAATTTGTTGAAGAGAATCGAACTTAAGACTTTTTGGAAGAGCACACTCATAGATCGTAAGACAATACTATCAGGTTAACCCAAGTGGGTTAATCAAATGATTTGTTGTTGTCATGTTTCAAAGAAATTGTCCTTCTCTTTGAATAATTTACGCGTGATCCAATTTTACTAAAACTTTACGACTGTGATACGACAAAAAAGATAAAAACCCAGGAAGATAGATTCGTACCAGTATTTCCTTAAGGTTGATCACCCTCCCCTATTACAAAAAAGAGACTTTCTTCATCAAAGAGGAAGGCATCCCCAAGTCGGTCGAGCATTGTGATGTATTTCTAGAGGCCCAACATTTGAATACATACCTATCATCGGCCGCCACACTTTCCTCTTGAGAGACGGGGGCTCAGTTAACAACAACAATGATAGTAACCCAAAGAAGAAGACGAGAGATTGATGGTCAGAGAACTACAATAAAGGCTACAAAGTGAAGGAGAGAGGACAATAAAATCATAACAAAAGCAAAGAAGAGAGAGAGAGAGAGCAAAGTCATAAAGGGGAATTGGTGTACGATCATAAGGTACAAGTATTCGGCTTTTTTTATTACTTTTGGAAGTTTAAGGTAAAAATGACCGTGAAAGTAGACCAGATGACTTCAAAATATTGTGAAATAGGACAAAAATAGTTGGTTCCATTAAACATTTTTAAATTTTTGAACCACAAAAAGCAAGGGGTGAAAATGATCAAAAGGCCCAAGAATGATGGAAGAACCAATGATTGACAGAAGATAAGAGCACAATGGTTACAAAGTAAAAGAAAGCTAATCAACATTATAGGGGAAATGATGACAAGTGAAGAAGGGGGAAAATCAGAATGAATCATTAGGTTATGAAAATAAATAGTTTGGAGAGGAAGACTCCAAAAGCATTAATGTTGAAATAACCACTGTCAGGAGAAATAAATAAGGGAGTTGTGACGGAGAAATTATCGTCACGAAGGAACAACAAAAAGAGATTGATCACTACCTACATACTGTTAGAGTGCATACACTATTTCAGCTTCGACACTCAAGAGTTGTGTATAATACCTAATAGCAGATTGTTGGTGTAAGCCTTATATGCCAATAGTTTTATGTTAAACTTATGATATCTATCATTTTTTTTTTGTCAAGGGCTTTTATTATTAAATAAACTAGTTGTAAGATTAATAAAGTCCCTAGAACAGATAGTTCAAGTAATGGAAGATAATCAAACATAACCGTGTTGGAACAAAGGGTGTTTCACAAGTCACCTATTGAGTTTTGACAATAACAAGGTATTAAAATATAATCAATTGGATATGCTAAACAATTTGTTCAAGTGTACAGGATCCATAATCAAAGTACTATCCATAAAGATTCTGATTGAACAAGTTCAAGAGCAAGGGAATTTTATTTGAAGCTTAAAGCATCT
>Ga0315913_1003012_pt1 | contig 20078 bp, 10 predicted proteins | sample MpolsnodulesMG_FD_207736 | JGI IMG/M metagenome (GOLD analysis project Ga0315913, IMG submission 207736) | Medicago polymorpha root nodule microbial communities from Los Angeles, California, United States - small nodules | ecosystem: Host-associated > Plants > Roots > Nodule | place: USA... | reverse complement strand
CCCCTAGGAAAAAAACTACAAAACAGCCCCCTAAGTTTTGCACCTGTGGCAGTTTTGGCCCCCAAAGCTGATATTGACTCGGTCTACGCTGACGTGACACCCTAAGTGAGGTGCCACGTGTTTTTTTTTTTTTTGGCCTTGGGGGGCCAAAACTGCTATAGTTGCAAAACTTAGGGGACTGTTTTGTAGTTTTTTTTCTTAGGGGGGCAAAATCGCAATTTTGGAAAAAATAGGAGGCTAAAACTGCAATTAAGCCTAATTTTTAATACCTTATTTAAGACTTTAGAAAATGAAATGAAGTCTGATTATGTTAAAAAGAAACGTCAACAGTTGCCTTTAAGACATAGTGTAAGAAGTTAAAAAAAGTAATTTTTGCATAGAAAGTAGTGTAATTATAATTTTGACAAGTGCTTGACTTCTATTTTTAAGACAAAACTTTCTTTTTTTTACAAAAGACAAAACTTTCTTTTATGTATTATTTAAACAATATTACACTCCAATAATAATACTAGGACAGTTTTTTGCCTTTAGGTGAACACATAAGAGCACCATTATTGGCTGGCAATTAGAATTAGAGTGTCTTCACTTAATCCAAAGGTGTCATAGGAGTAAGGATATTTAACATTTTGGCATGACAACGGTTCCCTTGCAAAGCAACAATGTTTTTGTGCATATAAAATTAAATTTCGATTTTAATGCAAAATATAATTGTGATGTATATTGTGGGGTTTTGTAGGATCCATTTTAGAGTTTTGGATGAGTTGTATGAATATTAAAAAATTGTAGTTGTATGGTTTAAATAATTGAAAAATTGTAGCTCATCCCAAACTAGTGGCTCTAGTCGAGGGAGAACCACCTAAGCCGTCAAATGTTGAGGTTTTGATATAATAGGAGCATGCAAGGGATACTATCAGTGGCGGTTCTAAGGCCCGACGATTTCTTATGTAAATCCCTATAAATTGGGCAATTTCTTTGGATTTTTGATTATTTGCTTGCAATTTCTTATGTAAACCCTTATAAATGTGTTGCAATTTTTTTTTGCCCAGACTTTATAATAATCCTGGCTCCGCCACTGGATACTATGGATACAGTAGGGCCATTTGCTTGGATGAGATGGAAAATGGTATCACATACAATGATCTATATGGTACTCTGTAGTAGATTGTCGATGAAATAGAGCTGATGACTTAGTATCAAGTCGCACGTTGGAGAAGGGTGTAATGATGAATTTTTGTGTTTTGATTTTTTTTGTTTCATACGATTTGTATTGTAATACTCTTAAACACTCATGTCCCATTTATGGCATTTTAAATGTGTCCTGAATATTTTCATTTTTGAATGAATTACTATCAACAAGTTTTCTGACACTTTGAATGTTGAGTGTCCTCAAAAGGGTTTAAGTGTGTTTTTTTCTTGAGTGTGTTTATGAATGTTGAGTGGATTTTGCATCTTAACTCTCGATCCTACGAACAATTGTAACTTCCAATTTAGGAACGATTTGCAGCTCTCGTTCAAAACAAACATATTGTAACTACCAATAAAAATATTTTCATTCTTCACATTGTTGAATGGTACCCCTACTTGCTGGTTGATTTAGAAAACAATAAAAAAAAGGATTTCGTTTGACACTTTGACCAAAGAAAACACAAAAAATAGGACAACAGAAGCGCTTATCCGCACAAGTGAACAAAACGAAATCGGACCGTCAAAATATGGCTTATCGACGTTCACTATTCATCTGCACGATACGCACGGATCGAGAGTTTAAACCGTGGATTACTTCGAATCCAACGACGGAGAACAAAACTCGAAAAACTCATTTGCTTCTTGTAGTTCCCGCTCTGAATCTGTGATATGATAAATACCCGAATCTCATTCTCCAATATTCACACTTGAAATTCAAATTACAATTTCAAAACCCTAGATCTCAAATTTTCTCGCGAAAATGTCAGGCCGTGGAAAGGGAGGTAAGGGATTAGGAAAGGGAGGTGCAAAGAGGCATAGAAAGGTTCTTCGTGACAACATCCAGGGTATCACCAAGCCTGCTATTCGTCGATTGGCGAGAAGAGGCGGTGTTAAGAGAATCAGTGGATTGATCTATGAAGAAACAAGAGGTGTCTTGAAGATCTTCTTGGAGAATGTCATCCGTGATGCTGTTACATACACTGAGCACGCTAGGCGAAAGACTGTCACCGCCATGGATGTTGTCTATGCCTTGAAGAGGCAGGGTAGAACCCTCTATGGATTCGGAGGTTGAATATGAAGAATCACTCTATTCTGTTTTATGCTTTTACTGTGTAATTTGGACATGTGATTGTTCCTTATAATGCTTATTTAGATTGTTCCTTTGTAAGTTTTAACAAGATTTGAGTCTAATGAATTAATCTTTTCCAGTGAATTATGATTCTACTTTTATGTTCTTTTTATTTCTTATAAGTTTATAATTTGCTCACTTATTAAATTTCTTAGAGATTCATGTTTTGTGCACAATGGATTAATGTGATTGTTCCTTATAATGAAATTAATGTCACTTGTTATGTTTCTGCCTTGCAATAAATTATGCCTGATATTATATGAATTTTTTGTCATGTTGATCTGCATTTGATAACTATTGAAATTAGTTTCAATTTTGTAAAGAGGACTAAAGCATTATAGGATTCTGTTACACAACTATGAGAAGCTAGAAATAGAGAATTCAATTCAATTTAATGCCAATTGTTCGTTTTTGATCCTTTGTAAATTTAATTCATCAAATTTTATTGGCTTTGCAATACTATCAGCAATTCCAAAGTGCATGCTGCTTCAATTGTTAAGAGTCCCACGTCGGATTGGAGATGAGGGCAATTCTCACCTCACAAGCCGGTTTTGTGGGGTTGTGTTAGGCCCAACCACCATTTCTAAGATCAATCTTTTAACCATTCGTGATTCTTATCTCTTAACTCAACGCAAACAATGAAATGTATAACATAAACTGGTAAAGAAAGACTGATTAACATGTTCTTATTAGCCGTAGGATGAGATTAGAGATTGGTGAGTGATAACACGACGTGAGGTAGGCATGACGGCCGATGAACATTCTGAGTAGTCCGGGTGCTGTCATTTGCCCTGGTGCATTTGGTTAATTGCAGAATCTGTGTAGATGGAGTATGTATTAAAGGGCCAACAGTTTGACTTGTTCTTGATGCAGCTTCTACACAACATTAATAATAAACACATCAAAAATTCTAAATTGTTTTGTACATGACACAAATTAGTAAGATTTAAAGGGTAATAGTTCTAATTGAAGGTCCATTCTAATTATTTTCATGTAGCCTTTTTGGAGATATATAGCTAAAAAGACATTGAAACTGTAATTGTTAGTTGTTACATTTGATAGCAGATAAGACACCGTAGTTCTGCACACCATTAAAATATCTTGTTTATGCTCTCAAGAGACAGGGAAGAATCCTTTATGGATTTGGAGATTGAAGAAGAAGCACTCTTTTGCGTATTATGCTTTGACTGTTTAATTGGAACATGTGATTGTTCATTATAATTCTTACTTTGGTTTTCACTTGGTTCTGTTCCTTTGTAAGTTTTAACAAGATTGCAATTGAATGAGGTAATCTTGTCTGGTGAACTATGAATCTAGTTTATGCTATTCCTTTTAATTTCTTTTACGTGTTTTAATCGTATAATAGTACCCTTTTTAATATAATTTTTTTGTTTTATACGTGGTTCATAAGTTAATGAGAAAGTTGCAGCTGATTATGCATCCGCTTATTATGTTTCTTATTGTCACAGTGGCTGGTATAGTGATATTAGAAATTTACATGTGCACAATTGAGATTAATGTCAGTCTGTTATGTTTCCGCCTTGGAATGAGCTGTGGAAATTTTTCTTGTTTATAGTTTCTTTTTACTTTTGTAAAGAAAGCTAATGATTTTTCTGTTATATAGTAGTTGATATTTTATGAATTTTCTGTTGGGTTGCTCTGAATTTGATAGAGTTCATTGAGAATCATTGTACCTAGGCATGGGAGTTGGATTTGGAGTAGGTTTCTGGTTGATTTGCGGTCCTTTGTTTCTTATTAGGAAATGGGGCATGCATACTATCGGTTTATCGATGGAGTGGGTGGCAAGCTCTATGTAACTTTGATGGTAAAGTTAAATAGTTTTCACTAAAATCGAGTTCCTGCTGGTTTTTGTTAATTGGAAAACTTTTGATACTAGTCCGGGAATGAATGCATTCATGTTGTCAACTGTTCCATATATACCTGTCCGTAATTATTGTACAAAATTTAGTGATTTTGGACAATCTTGCTCATGTTATGGGTTTTGTGGAGAGAGTGGATTACTTCTTTCTATTATCTCTCTATATTAGATTATGCTTTATGCAGATGGTTGCAGAATAAGATATGATATGCAGTAGAAAAGAAAAAACTAAAATTGTCATATCTAAAATAAGTTGTATTAGAACTTGCGGGCACTACTCTATTATATGGGTATATTAAAGAAGGATTTTCTTCGTCAATGTCTGCACCACATAGCCTTTCTTGCGTCATAATGCTTCATACCCATATTGTTGCAAAATTTGTAGTCTGCATTGAAGCTCTGAGGTCATTTGTTATAATACTTGTCCATGTTTCACTAAAATCAACAATTCCAGCCAGCGAATCTACAATAGAGATCAAATGACTCGTATCGTGATTTCATTAAATCGAAAGCTCAGACCAGCTATGCTTCATTCCCTGGCTGAGAAAACAAGAGAACACTAACCATAACAAAGCAAATCGATTTGAAAGTGAGTTTGAACTACTTGTGGCCTCTACCAAGAGTGTGATTATCATTTGAAGCAAGAATCTCAGCCTTGTGATAAAATGTTAAAAAATTCAATACAAAACTATGCCCAAGTTTCATATTATTTTGGTACTTAGTCATTAATAGACTACGAATTGAGTTCCGTAAATGAATGATAGCTTTTATTTCATAAGATAAGATATCCCAATGGTTCAAGATTGAAGATTTAGTGAAGAAATATAGCACTGCAACGTATTATACTCTTGCAGTATATATAATTAGTAGTCACAACTCACAATGACACAATCGTAAGGAAAAACCTTCTGAGTTGCAACTTGAAACCGTGTTGATTTTGTCATGTATAACTTATACTTCATTCCAATCCTTGCTAAATTTGTAATTAGCATTGAAACCTCTGAGGCCATTTTTTGTATTTGTCCATGATGCACTAAAATTAACTGTCATGACTCATGAGTAATGAGTAAATGATCAGTTCAATGATGAACACACGATAATTGCTGAAAGCAATTTATTTGAACAAAGGCTAAAGCTAAACTAATGAATGAAAGATAATTCAAGATGAGCACAAAAATTTGGTAACTCAGTTTAACTTTAGAGTAAAACTCCTACATCTGGGGGACGGAGTCCGACTTGAAGATTACTATATAATAAGTGAAATTACAAGGATCATCCATCAAAGGTATCATGAATCTTGATGAGATCTAGCCATGACACCTCTCACAAATTAATTTTTCCTCTTCTGATATGTGCACTCAATTCTAGCTGAACTGTTTGTTGTGAATTCATCCACTTAACTCTCAAATATATTCACAAGGCTTTATATATATAGCCAATACAAAAGGAGTAAGTTAGTTATAACAAACGGGATATGCTTGTTGATTAGGTAAAAAGGGATGAGCTGAGCCATGATCCAAAGAACTTTGATCAACATAAAAAATTCCCATCATCACCGCGGATAGTTAGATCTAGATCAAATGACTCATATCACAATCTTACAAAACTCAAAAACTCATAATCTCAACAGTCCAATCTTCATCAACAATTGAGCCGAGCCAAGTGCCAGAAAACCCTAATCCCCTTGATTCAAAAGGGTTGTCTAATCAATTGGACCAACATTGCTTCATTCCCTTTGCAAAAGCTGAAAATTCAATAAACAGAAACCATAATAAACTAAATAAATAACACAAGAGAAAATACACTGTCATCCGATAACAACCAACAACCGTGTACTCCGCCAAATCACCCACTTTAATGATATGACATGTAGAAACATTGACCGAGCATATCCATTAAACTCAAACAAATTAAGAAAGACAGGACTTTTTTTACCTGAGTAAAAAAAAAGGCTTTTTTTTACCTCATCATTTACAATCAACAAATCCAAGCATCATCATCATAATCTTCATCACAAACCACATAGAACAAACTTGGAAGCAGGAAAAACCAACCCTGTAAAACAAACAAGACAAACAGTAAGAAAATAGCGATTAAACCAAGTAACCACCTTCCATTTAATCTCAACACTCGAACTCTTCATCCTCTTCCCATTCGCTTGCAACTCAAGACAAATCAAAGCTAGCCCCTTCATCCTCAATTCCTGACTATACCTCCCAACACCTCTACTATCATTCCTCTCCTTCTGAGGAAAAGAAGAAAAATTATGAAGAAAAGTTTCAGAATTTGACTACTTTTCACATATTCTCACCATTAGTTAACAATAAGAAAATGTGATTCACTTTTCAAAAAAAGAAAAATAGACAGTAACAAATTGATAGATATATTGAAATGTAGAAAATAAAGGCATGGTCAGGGCCGACTCGAGTAAGACTACTAAAACCCTCACTTTAGGTTCGCCCAAAAAAACTACTTTTCAATAGATTTATTAAACAAAAAGGCTCCATATGCAGACAAAAAAGGTCTAGTATATTAAAATTTGCTTTAAACTTTACTTGAGCATGACATAAATAGCAATGTTAGAACTTCAAATTTTAACAGCAGTCAATGTACCATTTGCCGGAAATACAAAACTACAAATTTCATGTCACCAAAAATGTTATTACAATGGTAAAATTGACATGTGCTGTAACTTTATTTTCTTTCTTCAGAAAAAATTATGTCAGGTTTATTATTAGAAGTTCCTTATAGTCTAGCGCAATCTGATTCACACGGTTATTCTCAAAACTTCTATATTATTCAATTTGTATTACTTCGTTAATTTTGAATGACAAAGTTGAAATTTAGTTTTACCAAATCTATGCTATATCATCATTCACCGCCTTTTTAGCATAAGATCCACCTCTTTCTCTTACAGACTTGAGCGTAGGAGTGGTAACGTGCTTGCAGGTACCATTCTCCACCGCGTCAAATCCTCTTCTACCAGATAACTACCACTACTATTCTCTGTTCTGCAACCGGATAGGACAAATAACAAAATTGTTGTCCATAAAATATTATAAATTAAACATTTAGCAATCGTAATAAAGTTCAAATATTTTCGCACCAAGTTTAAAACATTGATTCATATAAATTCTACAATTCCAAGTCTTCCCTGCTTTTTTAAAGTCTTCTTGTTTGGAGCTATTTAATTTTTCCAACAATCAGGCCCCATTTGCATCAATTGATACGGTTAAACTATTGTCCACATACTTTGTTATCAAGCTTTTTTCAATTTATCCCTTTTGGAGCTATTTCTTTTTTCAAGCTTTCCATAAGCCAACATCTTATATAAACAACTACAATCTCGTAACAAATCATACTCCCATTTGAATTACATCTTTTTTAATCCAAATAATCATTCACGATGACCATTCTTACTTCGCAATTGTTGCTTCTTTTGCTTCTACTTTTATCTATAACCACATTCCACAAAAGCATGTGCAGCCATCACACATTGGTTTCATGCAATGAGAAAGATCGAGAGACACTGTTAACCTTCAACCAAAGAATCAATGATAGTCTTGGTCTGATTTCAACGTGGTCAACCAGAAAAGATTGTTGTGCATGGAAAGGAGTCCAATGTGACAACATTACTGGCAGAGTTACGGAGCTTGACCTTAGTAATCAATATTTGAAAGGTGAGATCAACTTTTCTATCCTAGAACTTGAGTTTCTTAGTTACTTGGACTTGAGCGATAATGATTTTGATTCGATAAGTATTCCAACCATTCCACACAACATCACACATTCATCCAAACTTGTCTACCTTGACTTATCCACCCTCAGCTTTGGTACTCTTCACATGGATAATCTTCATTGGCTTTCTCCACTTTCTTTGTTGAAATATCTCAACCTTAGTGGAATCGATCTTCGTAAGGAAACCAATTGGCTTCAAGAAGTGGCTACACTTCCTTCACTATTAGAATTACATATGATTGATTGTAACCTAAACAACTTCATGATCAACTCATCTCTTGAGTATTTGAATTTGTCTTCACTTGTAACTCTTGATCTTTCTAGAAACAACATCAGCTCTCAGTTACCTAATGGGTTTTTTAACCTCACCAAAGATATCACCTATCTTGGCCTTTCGTTTCTCAATATACATGGCAATATACCTTCAAGCTTGCTAAACCTTCAAAATTTGAGACACCTTAATCTTGAAAATAACCAACTACAAGGATCAATTCCAAATGGAATAGGTCAACTACCAAATATTCAATATCTTGATCTTTCCAAGAACATGTTTAGTGGTTCCATTCCTTCAACTCTAGGAAACCTCTCATCCTTGTCTTACTTATCTATTGCCTCTAATAATTTCTCAGGTGAAATATCAAAACTAACCTTTTCCAAACTCTTTTGTTTAAGTTCACTTGACTTGGGAAGATTAAATGTTGTATTCCAATTCGATTCGGAATGGATTCCTCCTTTTCAACTCCATACACTTTACATGGAGAATACAAATCAAGGTCCAAATTTTCCATCTTGGATATATACACAAAAGTCTCTACAATCTCTCAGCTTATCGAACTCAGGAATTTCAGTAGTTGATAGAAATATGTTTTGGAGCTTTGTAGGAGGAATACATTCTCTTAGTTTGTCAAACAATTCGTTGACTGGAGACATATCAAACCTAACGTTAAATTGTCATAATTTCGAGTTGGATCATAATAATCTCACAGGAGGACTCCCAAACTTATCACCAATTGCCCAAATAGTTGATTTTTCTTACAACTCATTCTCAGGATCAATTCCACGTAGTTGGAAGAATTTGGAAGATCTACTATACATCAACTTGTGGAGTAATAAGCTATCTGGTGAAGCTCTAGTGCACCTCTCTCATTTGAAACAATTGCGAGTCATTAACTTGGGAGAAAATGAATTTTCTGGAACCATACCAATCAAGATGCCACTAAACTTAGGATTGCTTATTTTGAGAGCTAACCAATTTGAAGGGACTATTCCAACACTGTTATTCAATCTCACATCTTTGGTACATTTGGACCTTGCACAAAACAAATTTTCAGGATCTATGCCAGTGTGTGTTTATAACTTGACTAATATGGTTACTTTAAACACATTTTCTTGGTATAGTTCTACAATTGAGTTCTTTACAAAAGGTCATGATTACATGTACAAGCTTTGACCAGAAAGCCGAACTATTGACCTTTCAGCCAATAGCTTGTCAGGAGAAGTGCCACCAGAATTATTTCGACTAGCTCAAGTTCAAACATTGAACTTATCTCACAATAACTTGATTGGAACAATACCAGAGATGATTGGAGGCATGAAAAATATGGAGTCTCTTGATCTCTCTAATAATAAGTTTTGTGGTGAAATTCCTCAGGGCATGGCCTACTTAAACTTTTTGGGTTATTTGAACTTATCTTGCAACAATTTTAACGGATATATACCAATAGGGACTCAACTTCAAAGTTTTAATGCATCGAGCTACATTGGCAATCCAAAATTATGCGGAGCTCCTCTTATTTTTTGTGCTACGGAAGAAGGAAATCGTAAAACTGCAACGCCATATATAGGAAATGAAGGTGATGACTCTATAAGAGAGTCATTGTGTCTAGGCATGGGAGTTGGGTTTGGAGTAGGTTTCTGGTTGATTTGTGGTCCTTTGTTTCTTATTAGGAAATGGAGGCACACATACTATCGGTTTGTCGATGGAGTGGGTGACAAGATCTATGTAACTTTGATGGTTAAGTTAAATAGCTTTCACAGAAAATGAGTTCCTGCTAGTTAAGGTTAGCTCTAAACAGAGTCAATGTTGTAATTGTAATATCAACATTTAAGAGTTGTATGAGATGAGTGATTGTACCACTATTGCTTCTGAATTCATCTTTCACTTGTTGTAGTGTTTTTGTTTTTAATTGAAAAACTTTTAATTCTAGTCAGGGATTGAATGCATTCGTGTTGTCAACTGTTCTACATATTTCTCTCTCTACAAAATGTAGTGATTTAAAATAGGCTTCAGTCTCATCCTTGCAAAAGATAGTTTGCATAGAAACTTCTGAGGCAATTTGCATAATACTTGACCATGTTTCAGTTTTCACTAAAATCAACAATTCTCATTGTCACTCACTACAGCTAGCCAATCTAAATAGAGATCAAATGACTCATGGTGATTTCATAAAATAAAAATTTCAGAATCAATCGGACCAACAATGCTTCATTCCCTTGGTAGAGGCTGAGAAAACAAAAGAACACTAACCTTAACAAAAGAGAACAATGCAAATCGATTTAAAAGTGAGTTTGAACTATTTGTGGGCCTTGACCAAGAGTGTAATTATCATTTAAAGCAAGGTTCTCAACCTTGTGATAAAATGTTAAAAAATTCAATACAAAATTTACCCTTATTTTGATGCTTAATGAACAGTAAGTAATAGACTACGAATTGAGTTCCTATAAATGAATGATAGTGCTCCCAAAATTGAGCAGATACCAAGAGCACACAAGAGGTGTTGCTTCAATGACACAATGACAGGATATTTATCACTGTAAGATGTTATGCTTCATATCCATCCTGATCCTATAGCTAATCTGCATTGAAACCTTTTGAGGCCATTTTTGGTACTTGTCCATGATTCACTAAAATCAATTGTTGTGATTAATCCACCCGATCAATGATGAACACGCGATAATTAAAAAATGCAATTTATTTGAAGAAGGGCAAGCACATAAATCAAAAGAAAATGAAGGAACACAAGAATTTGGTAACCCAGTTCAGAGTAAAACTCCTACATCTGGGGGACAGGATCCGACTTCAATATCACTATACGATAATAGAAATTACAAGGATCGTCCGTCAAAGGGTTGAATCTAGCAATGTCACTATCCTGATATGTGCACTCAATTCTAGCTAAATAGTTTGATCTGAATTCATCCACTGAACTCTCTTAAATCTACTCACAAGGCTTTATATATATAGCCAATACAAAAGGAGCAAGTTAGTTATAACTAACTTAAGAAACATGATATGCTTGTTGATTAGGTAAAAAGGAGCCATGATCCAAAGTCCATTGATCTAAATCAACAATTCCCGTCTTCACCATCACTAGCTTGATCAAGATCCAACGACTCACATCGTGATCTCAACGGTCTAATCTTCATCAACAATCGAGCCGAGCCAAGTGCAGGAAAACCCAATTCCCTTGATTCAAAATCAATCGGACCAACATTGCTTCATTCCTTTGGCAGAGAGGCTGAAAACAACAGTAAGTAACCATAAAAACCTAAATAAATCTCATAAAACCAAATAACACAAATTAAGAAAGACAGACATTTATTACCTCATCATTAACAATAAACAAATCCAAACATCATCATAATCTTCAATCACAAACCACATAGAACAAACTTGGAAGCAGGAAAAGCCAAACCTGTAAAACAAACAAGACAAACAGTAAGCAAATAACGAGTAAACCAAGTAACCACTTTCCATTTAATCTCAACACTCGAACTCTTCATCTTTTTCCCATTGACTTGCAACTCTTTAGACAAATCAAAACTAGCCCCTTTCATCCTCAATTCCTGAATACACCTCCCAACACCTCTGCTATCATTCCTCTCCCTTTGTAACTGTTCCCACACTTTCCAATAGCTAACCAATTTCACTTGAACCAAAAACACAAACACAAGTGAAGTTGAAAGTGAAATCAATGATGGTATCCACCATATCTTACAACTTCCACCATCCATGTGGGCTTTTTGCCATGAAGTGAAAAGGAGTGTTAGGAAAAAGCCATGAAAGATGAAGAAGAATGAAGTGAGTTGAAAAAGTTCGGATTTAATTGAATCCATTCTTGTTTCTTTTCTTGAAATGCGTTTGGCAAAGAGATTTTCTTCTCTTTGCCAAAGTTTCAAGAGTAAGAGGTGCCCGGGTGATTCGGAGATTTCGGTTAATGGGTGGTCGTCGATTGCATCAAACATGTTAGAACATAACAAAGCTTTGTTGTTGTTTTGATGATGTTCTTGGTCTACTGGGATTTCAACAATGTGATGAGTGTTGTTTGTTTCAGCCATCGTAATAATCACAAGAAAAAGAATGAAATGAGATTAAACAATGATGATAACGAAGAGAGATTTGATTCGTTGCAGAAAGAAAGAATAGAGAGAAGAGAATGTTAACGTTATTGTTGTGTTGGAAGAGATAGGTGCGGAAGACATATATCTGTGAATTCTAACGGTAACAAAACGCTGTTTTTTTTATTAATATTTCCAACGGATACATTTAATTCGGACCGACTCCACTCTTAGATTGGGGTCATGTTTAGAAAAATTATAATTTAAAAAAAAAAAATGGAAAACAAAAAATAGTCCCCAAAAAAAATAGTGCTTTTTATAAAAAAAGAAAAAGAAAAAAGTGATTTATCGCTTCGATGTCGAATCTAAATAGAATCAATATATTCGTTTTGGATTGATGTGACATAATATCATGTGATATTGATCAATTTAAATGTAACACGTAGTTATACCATTTTTTTAAACATAAAAAAAATGTCAAAAAGAGAGGGAAAATAGTTGAATTGACTTATGTCTCACAATTGGATTGGTCAATCTTAGTGATATTTTTGCGTTAATGGTTAAACAAAATACAAACTATAAAGACTGATAAATGATATTTGTACAACCAATTTGCAACAACTTTTTGACAACTTTATCTCCCATACTCACATTATGTTTTTATTCTCTCTCTTCTTTTTTCTTTTTCTATTATTTTTGACCAATAGAAATAGAGAAAATAGAAGTTATCTTAAAGTTGTCAATAATGGTTGTTTATATATCATTACTCTTAAAGAATATGTTAACCAAAATAAATATCAGGTGTCGATGGGGTGTCAGTGGGCTATGCTGCTCAAGCTCCTCATTATGGTAGTGCTCCTCAATATAGCATTACAAATTGCTCCACAGTGACATAATATTGGTCTTGAGGAGGGTCAATATTCTGGGAAGCACCCCTGGGAGGTCCCCTCCAAAAACCACTCCTTCGATTGCGTCCCCTCTTAGGCATGGGATTCATAGCCTGCCTTTCTTTGCGCTAGAGAGTTCTCAGACATCTACACAACATTCATTCATTGTGTTTATGTGGGTTCTCAGACATCTACACAACAAAAAACATGAAAAAAAATCAATTAAAAACTTGTTCATGCATTTTATCAAACATCTTGAGTGCAAAATATACAATATTGATTTATTGTGTTTTTTAAATTTTAAACTACCACATTGAACATAAACCTAGTCTAAACAACATTTACAGGAAAAACATGCATATATAAGATCACACACTACCCAAAACTTCAATAATGTATCCTACTCTAAACACTAACATTTCCACCATTTTTTTTAAAAGCATATAAAACTAACAATGTGAATACAATGAATTATGAATATGTACTTGTAATATTTTTTATAGCTTGCTTAACTTTGAAGAAAGACACCGGATGGAAATTGGTTTGGGGGGTACTGGGTGCTTTTTGTTTTTTTAGTTTGTGTGAATGTGAGGGTTGTTGTTGTTGTTTTAGAATAAACCAGAACGCAGCGACAATTAACTATAATTTGTTCATTTAATGAGCGGCAATTAATTGTCAATGAGACATTTTAATATTTTCGGGGTAATATGGAGCAAATTTTGAAGTGAGAAGAACATTTTTTAAGGTAGAAAGCTCATGATAATACTGGACCAAGGAGGGGGGAAAATATTTAGAGTTTCAAAGGAGAAATTTGCTTTTCTCACATGTGTATGTTTTTTTCCCTTCAACAGTAGTTTACTATCGTTTGACCTTTTTGACAGTAGTTAACTACCGTTCCACATTTGCAACTTCAAAAAAAAAAAAAAAAACTCCAGTGTAGTTAACTACCGTGAAACATGGATTAATGGATGCCCTCCGATTCAATATCACATTTACTTCAAGCTACTTAAATTTTCGGTAGGAAAAAGTAAAGGCTCGTCATGCCCCCTTCATTTTTTGTAAATTAATTTAGTGATAGATATTTAAAGAAGATGAATATTTACCGTTGACACCTAAAATATTAAAGAATCTGTAAATTAATTTGTGATAGATATATAAAGAAGGTGAACACTTCCCATTGACACGTAATATCCAAGAAGAATAATCCATTTTGAGAAGAAATAAAAAAGAAGAAATAGAATCATTATCATGCATTCCCTTTATTCTTTGAATGGACGGACTCAAATATTTATTAGATCAAGATCGAACAATGCAAAAAATAAGTCAATTTTGAATTTTTATAACTCTAGAACATAGGTTTTTTTGTTTTCGATATTGATTTAAGGTCATTGAGCTATACTAACTATGAAATTTGTTACACCTGCAAATCCAAATCCAAAAGTTATTATCACACTTATTTTTAGAGTATCGATATTTGTACAACCATTTAATAATAACTTTTGTGACACTTTTCTTTTTCTTTTTTCTTGTTGGTAAAAAACAATAAAGAGAAGAAAAGAAAAAAAAGATGATAAAAATATCATATAAGTATAAAAGACTTGTCCAAAAATTATTATTACTCTCTTTTCTCAGATTTTTATTCCATTTTAACCGTTTCAGCTCTTCTATTTTATTTTTGTTCAGCAGCCTAATACAACATTTAAACACAAGCAATTTGAAAGCACGTCTATGTCTATTTTTCATTGGGGGGCATATATGCTTCTGACTGTAATCTTTTTGTATTTGTTTCAATAGTGCATGACATTAAAATATTAGTCAGCATTGGTTGTTTATCATTTATATTCAGGTTGCATTTTAATACATTCGATTCTAGCAGGGCTTAAAGTTTTCTAGAATATTTTTTTTGGTACAAAGTTTTCTAGATTACTTAAACCGAAAATAGAGTACATTTTTCGGAATGAATAAAATAACAATACTTATGTATATGAAATCTGGCGCCACTCACATCGCGAGGGATTTTCAATCCACAACTTTATAAGATCTTCTCTAAAAAAAAACTTTATAAGATCTGAATCATATCAAAAAAGCATCAAATGCTATTTTTCTAATATTTATTTAGTTACATGATAACATTTTGAGTCCTATGACTTACTTTGGTTTAAGATACACATAGTGTTGTTTTCTTTGTCGGGATTTAAACACCGAACCTTTGCATATATTATGCATTGTTCTTACCAACTGAGTTAAGCGACATTTTGTTTTCCATTCAAGTGAATGATATTCTCCCCTCGTCGTGCGTTGGACGTTTATACCAAACGTATTCCACCCTCCTTGTGTCTCTGGGGTTGACTCCTTGGTTGAATTCATTCAGTTGATCATTGAGACCTCTTAACGTTACACCAAGACACCGAACCTTCAACCTCTGAGGTTCTCCGTGGTTGAATTGTGCATGAACGTCGATCCACCCGGCCATTGTTTCAAATCTACACAATAAGAAATTGAAAACAATCAATGAAAAACTCATTCAAACATTTGATCAAACACTTGGAGTGTAATTTATACGTAAACCCTAAAAATCATAAAAATAACTCTAAAATGTTTTACCCTAAAAAAAAAAAAAAATTATGTAAAATATAACAAAATTATTCAACTTATATCTACTCTTAAAATAAATCATATACTCTTACATGTAAATCTACTTAAAAACTAAAATAAAAAAAATAAATAAATAACACCAAAATAAAGAATAACCCTGAAATTCTAAATTATAACATAAACATCATGCAAATATTTTAACTAAATTAATCAACTAACATCTACTCTAAAAATGAATTATAACATGTAAATCTACTCAAAAACTAAACTAATTTAAACCTACTCAAAAACTAAAATAAAAACATTTATAACAACTAAAATGAAAGCTAATAACTTTATGATTACTTACTTGTGATTTTGTAGAATAAATTTGGTAGGATTTGATTGGGTTTTTTTAGAGAGATTTTGAAAGAGATTTGAATTTTTTTTGGCTAAAATGAGAGTAATTAATAATGGATAAGAGAGCGCTTCTGCCAGATTTGTAGCAGGAGCGCATCGGCAGTTAACTGCCGATGTTTTCCTCGGTAGTTAACTGCAGCCGGTTTCTCTAATAATTCGGCAGTTAACTGCCGCCGGAACATTTCGTCATTTACATGTGTTTTTCAGCCTTCTCAAATGTGTTAACAACAATTATCCTTTTTTTTTTCCCTTCATAAAAAAGTGTTCGGTTAAAAACATGATTCTTTGTTTGCGTTGAATGGAATATTGCACAATCAGATTAATGTATCATTCTCAACTTTTCTGTTAATCAGATTAATGTATCATTCTCAACTTTTCTGTTTTGCATAAAATCGATTTTTTTTTATCAATACATAAAAACGAATAATCTATTTTGACTAATGGTGGACCATGGAGCATATGCAGTGTTAATATGAAAAGTATATTCCAGATATTTTTCATCAGACACACACATATATTATATAATTTGTAAGATGCATATGGTGTATATCTTTTTGTCACCGTTGATGCTATGGACTGAATATAACTTGTCTAACATCAAGTACAAGTATGATATTCATCACGTAGCAGTCGCAGGTATCAAATATAAGATTCATCGCCGTGTCAATTGTAATGTGACATTTCAAAAGTGATGAATCAAATAAAAAAGTCGACCAAACAAACACTATGCCTCCTTCCTTAAAGAAAAAACACTATATGCCTCCTATAATGGATGTCTATGTCTTTGTAAATAACACAAAAGGTATGTTTCACTTTGCTCCACCTTTTAATGGCTTCCACGCAAGCTTCCCACTTTCCGCTTTTATCACGGCTTACTTAACTTACACCCATTTTTTTTTCTGACCCTGTATACCAAAAAAATTTCAAACCTAACCTCCTATGAGATTTATTTTTCAAACTGGCTCACTTTCTATTTTTGTTGGTTTTTATTTTTGTTGTTTTCCTCATTCCTGCAATTTGAAACGGCGGGAATGAGCCCCTTCCCAAACACATGTCTGCGCGTGACAGGCGTGACAAATTTAACATATTTTATTTTAATTTTTTTTTTCATTACCGCCATTTGAATGGCGGGATTGAATTATTATTTTTTCTTCGTTTTTTGTTTTTTTTTGGCAACATATGTACATTAAAAACACAAATAATAACAAATAAAAACATACTAATGATAATGATGATAAATATTCTGTTTTACCGGTAGGTTCAACAATCTCCCACCCAACTTCTGTTTTACCCGTAATCGGTTCACCGTTAATATTTAAACCAAGGAGCATATGATCGTCTTCCAACGTTATTGTACACTTGTACACTTGTCTGATGGAAAAAGAAATGTGTGTGTCTCTGGAGAGATGGTTTTTTTTTATCATAATCATCAGTATGTTTTTATTTGTTATTATTTGTGTTTTTAATGTACATATGTTGCAAAAAAATAAATAATTCAGTCCCGCCATTCAAATGGCGGTAATGAAAAAAAAAAGTCAATCTGTCACGCGCAGAAATGTGTCAGGGAAAGGGGTTCATTCCCGCCGTTTCAAATGGCGGGAATGAGGAAAATGACAAAAAATAACCAACAAAAATAGAAAGTGGATCATTTTGAGAAATAAATCTGATAGGGGATCAAATTTTAAAAAATTTGGCATACAGGGTCAGAAAAAAAAATTCACTTACACCACCCTTTTTTTATTAACTTAATTTAAAATTAATTTATTGAGCTGTGAGTTTTTGGTATATTGGCATTCTGAAGTTAGTTGTATAATGGTGCGTTTTAATCTGCTAACAAATAAGGATGTGACAACACAACTTCAGTTGTATAATATTTGATTTATAAAACTGTTTCTGGGACTGTACAAACCAGAAGTAAGAGACATGAATTTTTTTTTGTCCCTACTAAACCACTACCCAACTTTCTATCCTACATATAAATTATCCAAAATTCAAAAATAGTTTTTTGTTCATACAAAATTGTATAAGATCAAAAATTATTCAATACCATAAAAATATGTCATGTGTTGTTCTCCCTTATGTTGTGTTGTTCTGTCTTCTGTTGTTTTGTCCAGTACATACTCTTTAGCAAATCAAACGCATACATTGGTGCAAAAAACAATCCGATGTAAACTCTTTTTTTTGGTTGATATCCGATGTAAAAAAGTTTGTCCACCACTGTTTGATTAATGCATCCCAACAACTTTTTATAATTGGTAATAAAAACAATTTTCTCAATGTCCCACACCTATTAATAAGTTAATATGTATAAATATTGCGCCAATGGGATGTCAACCAGTGCCGGAGCCAGGTTATTATAAAGCTTGGGTAAAAAAAATTATAACACATGCAATTTTTGAGATGTAGCTCTCTTTCACTATTTGGGTTGGAGATAAATTGCATTTGCAACAAATAATCAACATTTAGAGGGGTTTACATAAAAAATTACAAGCAAAAAATAAAAAATCTAAAGAAACTGTGCAACAAAAAAATATACATAAGAAAATTATAGGTTTTTATATAAGAAATTCATAGGAATTTACATAAGAAATTGCAAAAGTTTTGGGCCAGAGCCCGGACAACTGCCTAGACTAGTCGGGCCTTGGGCCGCCCATGATGTCAACACATTTTATTTTGATTTCTGCCCTGCATCCAGCACAATTCGCTGCCACCCAGCTGAAAATACCATAATGCCCCTGCGTTAGTTAAGTCACGCTGCGTGACTTAACTAACGCAGCTTGACTTAAGTCATTTATCAGCAAAACAAAGACATAGTGCCTCATTTTTCCAACTTCTCCAAACACGAAAGTTTCCCCTCCAAGTGCGATTTTCACCATTCTTGCGCCATTCAAAGCGAATTTCTCCCACAATATCAAGTAAGTGATGATTATCCTACTTCATTGCATTTGTTTGGTTGAAATTTTCGAATTTTATAAGAAATCTAACATTTTTAGGTTTATATAAATTTTGCTTGCATGTTAGTTTTTATGATTGTTAGTGATAAATTAAGTTAGGAATAATATATTAGATGTTGTTTAGAGTGAAATGTGGTAGTTTTAGGGTTTTGAAATTGTTTGATTTGAAGTTGATTGAAATATGGACTCTAGGTGTTTGTTAAAATGTCTCAATGAATTTTCTTTTAATTTTTTCAATGTTAATGTTGAAATTGGTTAGAAATATGTTTGTTAATGTTGATTATAGTTAGTTTGACTAAAATGTGGTAGTTTACGGATTGAATTGACACTGGTGAAATATTAGTGTTGTTGTTGAATTGTTAGAAATGACACAATGTCTGTGTGAAAATGTGTCATTGATATGTTGCTTTTTGAAATGTTGTGCAGATATGTCTTGGAGGAATACGTCTTAGAGACTGCCTGAGCCGCCTCAGGATAGGAGTGACAGATTTAGGGCAGGGAGGCCTGCCCTGCTGGTAGTTTACGGAGGGAGAAACAAGCATTACACTCTCTTATGCTGGTCGAGGGAGAGGTGGGGGAACGAGACTTGGTAGAGTTGATGCTGCCGGGGGATCAACGTCACAGACGGTGGACCCGACACAGTATCAGCAGGATTATGAGGTGTATGAGCAGGCGCAAGATCAGGCGTATCATTTTGAGGAGCCTCAGCCTCACCAGTATCAGTTTGTTGCGTATCAGCAGCATCAATATGAGGATCATCATGAGCAGCCTCATATTGAGGAGCCTCAGCAGCATGATGGTGGGGGTCGTTTTCAGGGGGTGCCGAGGGTGGTGTACGAGGCCGGATTGGACGGCTATGCAGGGGGCCTTATGAGCTCACGCTTTTACCTCACTTTGGTGGACATGTGACATGCAGGATTTGGATCGATGCCGATGTAAGTATATTTTAATGTTTATATTATTTCTTTTACTAT